>CAJIBQ010000031.1_pt1 | contig 19331 bp, 18 predicted proteins | sample 9199391 | NCBI WGS metagenome assembly CAJIBQ01 (sample SAMEA7708309, study PRJEB35096) | sediment metagenome | biome: marine neritic benthic zone biome [ENVO:01000025]; feature: sediment [ENVO:00002007]; material: shallow marine sediment [ENVO:03000034] sea grass bed [ENVO_01000059] ... | reverse complement strand
GATTCATATCCAGGTCTGAGCAAGGTGAAATAACCACCTTAGGTCGTGGCGGATCCGATTATACGGCAGCCATTATCGCTGCAGCCATGAAAGCCAGTGAATTGCAGATATGGACTGACGTGAGCGGCATGTATACGGCCAACCCAAAAATCGTAAAACAAGCTAAGCCCATCAACCAGATCACATATCAGGAAGCTGTAGAATTATCTCATTTTGGTGCGAAGGTGCTTTACCCGCCCACCGTTCAACCGGTAATGGATAAAGGCATACCTATTCTTATTAAGAATACCATGGCTCCAGATGATCTAGGAACAGTTATCGCTTCAAATATAAGAAATGGAGAGAACGGTCCTGTAAAAGGCATTAGCCATATCGGAAACATAGCCTTGCTTACTCTTCAGGGAAACGGTATGGTTGGTATTCCCGGGTTTAGCAAACGGTTGTTTGAAACACTGGCAAACGAAAAGATCAATATCATTTTGATCACTCAGGCATCCTCGGAACACAGTATTTGTTTTGGGATCGATGCATCTGATGCGACGGCAGCAAAATCAGCCATTGATCTGACCTTTGAAAATGAGATCGCATTGCATAAGATCGACCCTCTTCTCGTGGAATCCGGACTTTCAATAATTGCTATAATCGGTGATAGAATGAAAAGCCACCAGGGTATCAGCGGTCGCATGTTCAGTGCATTGGGCAAGAACAATGTAAACATACGCGCAATCGCCCAGGGAGCGTCCGAAAGGAACATTTCTGCTGTCATTGATGACAAGGATGTAAAAAAGGCACTTAATACACTACATGAAAGCTTTTTTGAAGTTGTACTGAAACCCGTTAACCTGTTTATAACGGGTGTTGGCAATGTTGGTGAAAGGTTGATAGAACAGATCAAAGAAAGGCGCGAATTTGTTCTTGAGAACCTGAGAGTAGACCTGCGCGTTATAGGCCTTTCGAATTCAAAGATGATGGTATTCAATGAAGTTGGTATTGATCTGAAGAACTGGCAAGATCAACTTATTAATGGGGACGAAGCGAGTCTTGATGGTTTTTTCAAAAAGTTAACCGAATTGAATCTCAGGAATAGTGTGTTCGTTGATATTACAGCCAACAATGCCGTAGCAAATATGTACGCGAAGTATTTGGAAAACAGCATCTCGGTTATCGCCTGCAATAAGGTGGCGTCATCCAGCGACCTTAATATCTATAAAAAATTAAAGACCTTGTCCAGGAAATACGACGTGCCCTATCTGTATGAAACCAATGTAGGGGCTGGTTTACCTGTAATAGATACGCTTAACCACCTGATCACCTCGGGAGATGAGGTACATGCCATAAAAGCAGTATTGTCCGGAAGCCTCAATTTCATTTTTAATAATTTCAACGATGGTGTAAAATTTCATGACATCGTTAAACAGGCCCAGGAAGAAGGTTATACCGAGCCAGACCCTCGAATTGATCTCAGTGGGATCGATGTGGCCAGGAAAATTTTAATCCTTTGCAGAGACAGCGGTTTCGATCTGAACATTGAAGACATTAAAATGGAAGGATTCCTTACTGAAAATGCCATGAATGCAAGCTCAGTTGATGATTTTTACAAGACACTTCAGCAGCAAGATTCGCATTATCAGAAGATCTACAAATCTGCTGCTGAAAAGGGATGCCAGTTGAAATTTGTGGCCGAATTCAGTGATGGGAAGGCTAAGGTTGGGCTTCAGGAAATTCCTGCCGATCACCCATTCTTTAATCTTAAAGGAAAAGACAATATCGTGATGTTCTTTACGAAGCGTTACCCAGAGCAACCCATGATCATAAAAGGAGCGGGGGCTGGAGCCGATGTAACAGCATCAGGACTATTTGCCGACATAATCCGAGCATCCAATACCTAATTATGAATGAATCTGTTACCATATTCGCTCCGGCAACAGTGGCCAATGTAGCATGCGGTTATGATACACTGGGCTTTTGCCTGGACAAAATTGGTGATATCATGCATGTCAGGCGAATTGAGGAAAAGGGTATTTATATCCGAAAGATCGAGGGTTATGATCTGCCTAAAGAACCGGAACAGAATGTAGCTACTATAAGTGCGATGGCTATGTATGAAGATGCGGATCCCGACTTTGGATTTGAGATCGATATCATAAAAAAAATACAGCCTGGAAGCGGAATTGGCAGCAGTTCGGCAAGTGCTGTTGGAAGTGTATTCGGGATGAACCAATTACTTGGAAACCCATACAATTTGCTACAGCTTACCGAGTTTGCCATAGAAGGCGAAATGTTTGCCAGCAAGAGTAGACATGCCGATAACCTGGCACCTGCAATGTTCGGCGGTTTCACTTTGGTAAGAAGTACAAGTCCGTTGGAGATTATTGAATTACCTACTCCGGATGATCTCTATGCGGTTATCGTTCATCCGATGATCCAGATCAAAACCGCTGAGGCAAGAGGACTTCTTCCCGAAAAAGTAGATATTAAAAACGCTGTGACTCAATGGGCCAATTTAGGCAGCCTGGTTCACGCCTTGCATGTATCGGATTATGAACTGCTTGGTCGGGCACTTGAGGATGTGATCATTGAGCCTCATAGAAAGCAACTTATTCCCTTATACGATTCGGCAAAGGCCAGTGCCATTCGAAACGGTGCACTGGGATGTAATATTTCCGGCTCCGGTCCGTCCATCTTTGCCTTATGCAAAGGTGAGGCCAACGCTATTTCTATCGAAAAGGGTTTTAGGGATGTGTATTCGAAATCATCGATTGGTTTTGAAACATTTCATTCCAAAGTGGGAGTTGAAGGTGTACGAATAATTCAAGATTCATGACCTACTATTCCTTAAACAGATCGGCCAAAAATGCCAGTTTCAAAGAGGCCGTAATACGCGGTTTGGCCCCGGATAGGGGGTTGTACTTTCCAATGAGCATAGTGCCACTTGAAAAGCATTTCATAAATGATCTTCAAACGTATTCCAATAATGAAATTGGGTTCCGATGCATAAGATCATTTGTTGGAGACGAAATTCCTGAACAAGTTCTTTATCAAATCGTGGAAGATACCTTGTCATTCGATTTCCCGGTTAAGCATCTTAACGAGTCTCTTTCGGTCCTGGAACTTTTTCATGGCCCTACTTTAGCTTTTAAAGATGTTGGTGCACGGTTTATGGCCCGATGTCTCGGTTATTTCAATCGGGATAGTTCCGATGAAATTACGGTTCTTGTTGCTACTTCGGGGGATACCGGAGGTGCGGTAGCAAGCGGATTTCTTGGAGTTGAAGGCGTCAGGGTTGTTATTTTATATCCTGCGGGAAAAGTCAGTGAAATACAGGAACGCCAGTTGACCACCCTGGGTCAGAATATTACTGCTTTGAAGGTTGATGGCGTCTTTGATGACTGCCAGGACATGGTAAAGCAAGCCTTCCTGGACAAAGATCTGACCAGTAAAATGGCCTTGACTTCAGCCAATTCCATCAATGTGGCTCGATGGCTGCCTCAAATGTTCTATTATTTTTTTGCTTACCGCGATCTAAAGGTCCTTGATAAAGAAATTAGCTTTTCAGTGCCGAGTGGAAATTTCGGAAATATCTGCGCCGGGATGTTAGCCAAATCATTGGGCTTACCCGTACGACATTTTATTGTATCCAACAATGTTAATGACGTAGTTACCCGCTATATGGCATCTAAGCATTTTAATCCTACCAATACCATTCCAACAATCTCAAATGCCATGGATGTCGGCAACCCCAGTAATTTTATCAGGATAAAGGAACTTTATAAGAATGACTTCGACCGTTTAAAGTCACATCTAATGGCCTTTAGTTTTTCAGATGCAGAAACTAAGACCGCGATGCTTGAACTCTTTGATCTATTCAATTATGTGGCAGATCCTCATGGAGCTGTTGGATATTTAGGAGCCAAATCTTTTTTAAGAGAAAATGCGGAAGATCATTGCATTTTCTTGGAGACTGCTCATCCCTGTAAGTTTCTGGACGTAGTAGAATCTACATTAAAACTATCACTTAAAGTTCCTGAAAATGTAAAAGCATTATTTTCAAGGTCTAAGCGATATACCGATATCTCAACTTACGAAGAATTGAAGTCCTATTTGATAGACAGAGAGTTCTCTTCTAAGTAATAACTTAACTTTCAGTTCATATTCTCTTAATACTGCGACCCTACATTAGAGTTTGAAAGCAGGATATGTTCTCAGACACCTATCTTCTAATTGTTATTCTACTCTTCGTCCTTGCGATATCCGACCTTATTGTTGGCGTAAGCAATGATGCTGTAAACTTTCTTAACTCGGCAATTGGATCTAAAGTGGCCTCAAGAAATGTCATCATGGTTGTGGCTAGTTTGGGGATCCTTGTTGGCGCAACCTTTTCCAGTGGTATGATGGAAGTGGCGCGAAAAGGGGTTTTCAATCCAGAGTTTTTTGTTTTCGGAGAAGTGATGGTGATTTTCATTGCGGTAATGCTCACCGACATTATTCTATTAGACCTTTTCAATACACTGGGGTTACCAACATCAACTACCGTGTCCATAGTTTTTGAATTATTGGGAGCGGCAGTTGTAGTTGCGATCATCAAGTTATACGGTGAGGGCAATGGTGTATTCGGACTTGGTGATTACATCAATTCTTCTCAGGCTTTGACCATTATATCGGGTATTTTTCTTTCCGTGGTATTTGCTTTCGCAATTGGGTTGATGGTACAGTTCATATCAAGATTGATCTTGAGTTTTAAATACCAGGACCGTGGTAAAATGTATAGCTGGATCTGGTGTGGTTTGGCAATGACCTCAATGACCTACTTCCTGTTATTTAAAGGCATAAAGGGTACGTCCTTTGCATCGGAATCCCTCATTAGCTTCATGACAAATAATATACTTCAAATGGCTGCAATATCCTTCGCTATTTGGTTGGTACTGCTGATGATACTGAGTGCATTCAAAATCAATTCTTATAAACTTGTTGTACTGTTTGGAACATTTGCCTTAGCAATGGCATTTGCCGGAAATGACCTGGTAAATTTCATCGGTGTGCCCATTGCCGGATTCGAATCTTATCTTTCCTGGTCTGATAGCAATCAGGATGCTTTTGCCTATTCAATGGATGTACTTAAAGAACCTGTAAGGACCAAATCTTATCTGTTGGTGATATCGGGGGTCATCATGATCACCACATTATGGTTCTCTAAGAAGGCCAGGTCAGTGACAGAAACAGAAGTCAATTTGGGAAGACAAAGTGAAGGACATGAGCGATTTTCACCGAACAGACTAGCACAGAAGTTAGTTCAATTCACCGTTGGATTTAGTAAATATACATTGAATATTCTTCCAGAACATTGGCTTGAAGGCTCGGCCAGGCAATTTGAACAATTGAAGATTTCTACAGCTGATAAACCGGCCTTTGATTTGGTTCGTGCAGGGGTGAATTTGACGACGGCGAGCGTTTTGATCGCCTTTGCCACCTCTTTGAAATTACCACTTTCAACTACATATGTATCCTTTATGGTTGCAATGGGTACATCTTTAGCAGATCAAGCTTGGGGACGTGACAGCGCCGTGTACAGGGTAGCTGGAGTTTTAAACGTAATAGGCGGATGGTTTGCAACGGCAATCATTGCGTTTATGGTTTCTGGTTTCTTCGCCTTATTGATCTATCATTTTAATATGATTGCAATAGGTGTATTGTTGGCTTTGGCAATCTTCCTCATCACAAGAAGTTTTGCTTATCACCGCAAGAAGGAAAAGAAGAAGAATGCGCGGCAGGCATTCGAAAAGACAGAAGAGACCATTTCGAGTGAAATTATGTATGGACGATTAAATTCAAGACTTGTAGACCTATTGGAAAGAATTCAAATAACATTTGACAAGGCCATGACAGGTCTGATTAAGGAGGATCGCAAAATGCTTTCCCAGGCAAGTGCGTCAGCTGTTGCAATGATCGAGCAAAATGAAGACCTTCAATACGAACTTTATCAGTCAATCAAGAGAATTGAAGAAACTGCATCCGAAGGATCTAGAGGTTTGTTATATATCTTCGACCTGGAACAAGACCTGGTGCAATCTGTGGATCTGATAGTAAAAGTGGCTCGTCAACATGTGCGAAATGTGCTTAATCCCTTAAAGGATTCTCAAATAACCGACCTAAGAAGGATATTGTCGTCAGTAGACAATTATTTAAATGAGATCATGATACTTTTGAAAGAACCGAAACAGATCGACCTCGATAAACTCAACAACCTTAAACAAAAATCCTTAGAAATACTCGAGTTTGCAATTGGAGATCAAATTCAAGGAATTAAAGGAGATAGTTACGGAGCCAGAAACAGTCAGCTTATTTTTAAATTATTGCTGGAGATCAAGGACCTCATTGCAATTTCAGCCAGGTTCATAATAATTTATAAACGCTCCAAAATCGGCAATCCGGAACTTTTTATTTCATTTTCAGGGAAATCACCCGGAGATTAATAGTTTAATCCAGTTTAGGGAGTTTAAAATCATCTAAAGCACTTTTCTTTTTCATCATGGCTTCAATGGCATCAGCAGTTCGTGGTGCCTCTGCCGATAGGTTAACCGGACCATTATCTGTTATCAAAATATCATCCTCAATTCGCACCGCAATTCCCCACCATTTTTCGTCACAAGGACTGCCATCCGGAATATAGATTCCGGGTTCAACGGTAATTACTGAATTGGCTTGAAGCTTGCCATAAAGCCCCGGATCATGTACATCAAGACCGAGATAATGCGAAGTTCCATGCGGAAAATAGCGTCCGGCATCTTTAGCATTCTTTGCTATTCCTAGTTCGATCAATCCCTCTGTAATGACCTTTCTTGCAGCCGTATCAGGTGCCCTGAACCCTTGTCCTACTCGAGTTGCATCAATTCCGGCTTCCTGAGCTTCATACACCAGCTCATAAATTGCACGTTGTTCCGGATTGAAGCTGCCATTCGCGGGGATGGTCCGTGTTACATCAGCTGTATACCCATGATATTCTGCGCCAAGATCCATAAGGACGAGGTCATCCTCAACCTTCATCTTACTGTTCTCAATGTAATGAAGTACACATCCATTGTTTCCAGCACCAACTATACTTGGGTAGCCTTCGTATTCACTGCCATATTTCTTATAAACATATTCATGAATACCCTGGATCTCGGTTTCAGACATATTAGGCTTCATAGCTTTCATCACTTCAATTTGTCCCTGGGCTGAAATGCGAATAGCTTTTGTTAGTAATACCAATTCTTCTTCGGTTTTAATTTCACGTAGTTCAGCCATGTATGTCAATATCGATTTGTTATCGATCGATGCCTTCTTTATTGGCATCGTTTGTTCCTGATTCAATTCCACATCCAGTTCAGATCCCGATTGCTCAGTGGCTACCAGATTAAAACCTATCTGTTTCTTGAAGGACTCGATAAGGCTATACAGATCGGCCGTGTTTCGTTCAGAGTCCCTGTAATCATTTTTGAAAGCCTTGAATAAAACGCTATCAAATGCAGTGAAATCTACTTTATTATCCAAGAATTCCTTTCCATTCTTTGCAATTGAGAATCCGAGCTCAGTTTTGGCCCCTTCAACACCCAATCGACGTCCAGTCCACATTTCCCAAAACGGATTCTTCTCCTGCACATAAAGAACTTCATCAAAGGCGTCACCATTTTCATTCTGCTGTTTTTCTGAAAATATCAACAAGACCGCATGCGGTTCTCTATAACCTGTTAAATAAAAGAAATCCGGATCCTGATGGTAGACATAGTCCACATCATTAGCGCGATTTCTGACAGGGTTAGCAAAGAATACCGCAACTGTATTGTCAGGCATTTTAGCTCTTAAGGCTTCCCGCCTCTCCTTATGAAATTCCGAAGAAAGCCAATCGGTCGGGTTGCCTTCCTGAGCTATTGTGAATAACGAAAAAGTTAAAATATAAACACTTAAAAAAAATGATCTCATCTGCTCTTAATTTAGGATTTGAAAATACACATTTATATACCATAATTTCGATTTTTTAACAGAACTTTTATAAACGAATAAAGGTTAATTTTATGTAGTTTTGCTCAAACGATTAAACGGAAAATCGACCGATGAAAAATACAGCTTTGACCGATACTCATGTTGCTCTTGGAGCAAAGATGGTGCCATTTGCAGGCTATAATATGCCGGTTCAATATGAAGGTGTGAATGCGGAACACGAGACGGTAAGAGAATCTGTTGGCGTCTTCGATGTATCCCATATGGGTGAATTCCTGGTGGAGGGTCCGAATGCCCTTGATTTGATTCAAAAAGTATCGAGCAATGATGCCTCCAAATTGACAGTTGGACGTGCACAATACAGCTGTTTACCGAATGATAACGGAGGTATTGTGGATGATCTGATCATCTATCGGGTTAAGGACGAAACCTATTTATTGGTTGTTAATGCAAGTAATATTGAAAAGGATTGGAACTGGATTAAAAGCCATAATGATGTAGGGGCCGAAATGCAGGATATCTCAGAAGACTACTCCCTTCTGGCCATTCAAGGTCCAAAGGCAGTGGAGGCCATGCAATCTCTCACAAGCCATGACCTGGGCGAGATAAAATTCTATCATTTTGTAGTTGGGGATTTTGCCGGAATTCCTCACGTGATTATTTCAGCAACCGGCTATACAGGCAGTGGTGGTTTCGAAATATATTGTAAAAACAGCGAGGTCAAACAAGTATGGGACCGCGTAATGGAAGCAGGTCAAGATTATGGTATAAAACCCATCGGATTGGCGGCAAGAGATACCCTCAGATTGGAAATGGGTTATTGCCTTTATGGGAATGATATAGATGAAACCACTTCACCGATAGAAGCCGGACTTGGTTGGATCTGCAAATTCAATAAAACATTTGTGAATAGTGAAGCCCTGGAGGACGAGAAAAGACGAACACCAGACAATCGATTAGTAGGCTTTGAAATGGATGAGCGTGGCATCCCAAGACAGGGCTATGATATAGTTGACAATAACGGAAAAACCATTGGACGTGTAACTTCGGGGACCATGTCTCCTTCATTGTCAAAAGGCATCGGACTGGGATACGTTCCAAATGTCTTTGCCTCGGAAGGCAGTAAGATCAACATCCAGATCCGTAAAAAGACCATCCCCGCAACAGTGATTAAATTGCCATTTTATAAAGGCTAAATATTGCAGAGAACCCAACCATGAAAAACCTACCTTCCAAACATAGAATACTGATCTTCGGAGCGAGCGGGTTTCTTGGTAATGCTATATACAGGGAATTTTGCTCTTATTTTAAAACCTTCGGAACCTATTGTCGTGACAACAAGGAATTCGAAAAAAACAATCACTTCCTGCAATACAGGCTTGAAGAGGATGACGTTTTTGGCATTTTGGAAAAGGTCAGGCCCAGTGTGATCATTTCGGCTTTGCGGGGTGATTTTTCCAGGCAGATCATTGCACATAAGCATATGGCCGAATATGTCGGTTCTCATAAATGCAGGCTTGTGTTTTTGTCCTCAGCAAACGTTTTTGATGCCTATAGTAAATACCCCAGCTATGAGCATGACACCACTTTAAGCAATAGCATATATGGTCATTTCAAGATCAGGATCGAGCATCTACTTTCCAAGTTACCCAAACGCAAAGTGGCCATTTTGAGGCTTCCAATGGTCTTTGGTTCCGGTTCACCACGAATAAAAGAATTGAAAAACTTACTTGAAAATGATCAATTTATCGAGGTATTTCCTAACCTGATCATGAACGTCACCACCGAAAGCCGGGTTACCCAGCAAATCCATTACATCGTCAACAGAAATAAAAGCGGAATTTTTCATTTAGGCAGCACAGACCTCGTGCATCATGACGATTTCATCAAGGAGATCATCGATCAACTTGGTGTTTATCGGCCAAAATTTAAATTGGTCTATACTACTAACGACGATCGCTATCTTGCCGTATTGCCCAAGGACAACCTGCTTCCCAAGCATTTACAATTGAAAAGCCAGGAAATTCTTGAGGAGCTTGAGGTTTAGTTGAAATACTTGTGATTATTTTTTAATTTTAACCAAATCTCAAATTATGATGCAATATTCTGAAGACAATATCAAAGCAAAACTTCTGCAGTATCCCGATTGGGAATATTTTGACAATGCCTTGCATGCCGAGTTCGAATTTGAAAGTTTTAAGGATTGTTTTAGTGCCATGTCCAGGATAGCTTTCGAGTGCGAATCACATAATCATCATCCCAATTGGACCAATGTATACAATGTCTTAACCATTTCCCTTTCCACCCATGAAGCTGGCGGAGTAACCGAAAAGGATTTTAAACTGGTCGAGGCTATTGAGAATATTGTTGAACCAGAAGAATAGATCTCTTTTCGATATTCTGAACTTAATTTTTTCCTGAGATAATGGGAAGAGCATTTGAATTTAGAAAAACTCGCAAGCTGAAGCGTTGGGCAGCCATGAGCAAGGCTTTTACGCGTATCGGTAAGGATATTGTAATGGCCGTAAAAGAAGGCGGACCGGATCCCGATAATAATTCAAAGCTCAGGGCCGTCATTCAAAATGCTAAGGCGGTCAATATGCCTAAGGACAATGTTGAACGCGCCATCAAGCGTGCATCCGATAAGTCTCAAGGGGAATTCAAGGAGGTACTTTTCGAAGGCTATGCTCCGCATGGCATTGCAATTTTAGTTGAAACCGCCACTGATAACAATACGAGGACCGTAGCAAATATCCGGAGTTATTTTAATAAGTGTAATGGTAGTTTAGGCACATCCGGATCCGTAATATTCATGTTCGATCATACCTGCAATTTCAGAATACCAATTGAGGGGAATGACCCGGAAGAAATTGAGCTGGATTTTATCGATTTCGGGGCTGAAGAAGTTTTTGTTGATGACGATGGGATTCTTATCTATGCTCCTTTTGAAAATTTTGGGGCCATTCAGGCTGAGTTGGAAAATCGAGGTGTTGAAATTCTCTCGTCCGGCTTTGAACGCATTCCACAGCTTACCAAGAAACTGGATACCGATCAAATGGCCGACGTTGAAAAACTTCTGGAGAAGATAGAAGAAGATGATGACGTGCAAAACGTCTATCACACCATGGATGAATCCGTGGAATAGATTTACTTTCGAAGAATTCCGATGTACTCGTTTTCACATTTGAACACGATCGGGATTCTGTCCTGGGCTTCAGCAAAATCATTAAAAGCCAGGTTATCCTGAATGTTCTTTGAAATGAAATAGCCACCTAAATTCAAATGATACCAAATCATTTCGGTTGAACGCATTCTGTCTTTAAAATTCCTTTCGGAATCATAAACACAAAGATCCAGTACACCGCATGCTTTCAATGCTTTTGGAATGGCATATCGATCGGGTTCCTTTATAACGATCCAACCATCAATTAAGTCCGGATGAATTGCCTTTCTACTCGGCTTCAAGTTATTATTGCCTGGCACAGGCGCTTCAATTGTCCATAAGTGCGCATTTTCGTGACTCTGGCAGGCCAGCAACATGCTTAAGGTATTTGTGCTTTCGCCTGTACTCGTTTCTAACAAGAACTTGGGTTGACGTAACTTTATGAAGCTATACAGAAAATCGGAGAACGTAGGTGGAATACCTCTTGACCGCTCCTCTGTGGAATGCACCTTAAAATAATTCCTGTATCTGGGGAAATCTTCTTCCAGGTTTGAAAGGGGTATATTAAGGGTTTCAAGGGCAATATCCAAACCAATTGCCATGTCCTCGCACCATGCTTCTGCTTGCTGTTTGGTTCGTTCTTCCTTATTACGCTGAATCATTGCTATTGACTGTGCAAAATAACCGCGTTTTAAGTACCAGATTCCTGATTTTAGTTTTGTGCTAAAGGTGTCCATGTGCATGCATGGATCCATTATTTTGAGTTGGTTCAATGGATCAATCTATAAAGTTTTGCATTATAAATTCAAAAGCAAAACGAAAGGTGAATTGAATACCGATGAAAGATCACCCTTGGTCGAAAATTCTGATCAGCTGGCGATCTTATCGGATAAAAATGTCATTCAACGAACCGATCATTGCATTTTGAATATCGATTTTAATTAAAATCGTGTTATTTTACAGCATCATACCCGTCCAAAAATATAATAAACGTACTTCTATGAAACGGCTATTTTTAATCCTGATCCTCTCCTTTTTTATCAATCAGAAATCCACTTCTCAAAATATGACCAATGATCGTCTCGGCGAGCTTATTGAAGCCGCAAGCGATTCCGTTGTTGGGCAATCGGGCAGGTGGCAGTTTTATGTCGAGGATGTCGTATTACTTTGCCTTACCGATTCGGAAAACAACAGGATGCGCATAATATCACCAATTGCAGAGGTCAATCAGCTTACGGAAGACCTTGCTAAAGCTGCATTGATCGCGAATTTTCATACGGCCCTGGACGTTAAATACGCGATTTCTGAAGAGTTGGTTTGGTCGACCTTTATCCACCGTCTTTCGGAATTGACCGAAGATCAGGTAAATGATGCCATAGCCCAGGTTTATGCGGCGAACATCACATTCGGGACAACTTTCTCAAGTACTGATCTTGTTTTTCCGGGAAATGCGAGTTCCAACAAACCTGAAAAGAAAGCTGTGAAAAAGGAACGCTTTTAATAAGAAAACCGCCTTAGTTGGGGTTTAAGGCGGTTGACCATCGGATTAATTCCATGATAAATGTTTCTTTTTAGTGACATGAACCATGTTTACTTTATGTTTCATTTGCTTCATGGATCCCTCCACTATTTTTTATACAAATCTTGTGCCAAAAATTTATGATATCTTGTTTGAATATCTTTTCATCATAACCGTATAGAACCGATGAGCACAGGCTATTCTACCACGCCACTCGAACGTAAACTGGGAATAAAAGAAGGCTTCAGTTGCCTTATTTTCAATGCTCCTCCCCACATTTTAACATGGATCAACTCCCTGGATTATAAGCTCGAAATCCAAACCACCTATATGAATAAGGAATTTGATTTCATACTGAGCTTTTGCCAAATGGGAAATGATCTTGAAATAGCTATAATGACATCTAAACCCTGCCTGGCGATTCACGGCATGTTCTGGATAGCCTGGCCAAAAGGAAAGTCAAACATCACTACAGATCTGAATCGAGAGATCGTAAGAGATTATGTATTGGCCAATGGACTGGTTGATATCAAAGTTGCAGCCATCGATGAAAACTGGAGTGCTTTGAAGTTTGTATATCGTTTAAAAGACAGAAAATGAGTTGGATAAAAGTTATTCCGTACGAAGAATCGTCGGGTCAGTTACGCTCCATCTATGACCGGATTAAGGGACCTGATGGCCAAATTGACAATGTATTGAGCATTCACAGCTTAAGGCCGCATACCTTAAAAGGTCACATGAGCCTCTACAAAAACACCTTGCATCATTCGGGCAACAAATTGCCCAACTGGCTTATCGAATTATTGGGTTCCTACACAAGCTGGTTGAACAACTGCGATTATTGCTTTAAGCATCATATTACTGGGATGAGACGTTTCTTAGATGATACCGATCATTCTGATGCCCTTGAAAGCGGTATTATAAACAATAGCTTAGATGATCATTTATCGCTGCCGGAAATGGGGCTTGTACGTTACACAAAGCTTCTTACCCTGAACGCTGGCGATATTCAACAGCACCACATCCAGGAGTTGCGCCGGTTTGGTTATACGGATGGTGAGATCCTGGAAGCCAATCAAGTTGTCTCATATTTCAATTATGCAAACCGCACTGTTATGGGACTGGGCGTTGACACCCAGGGGGAAGTTTTGGGTCTATCTCCAAAAAATAAGGCCGATGAGAGCGATTGGGATCACAGTTGATCAGGAATATTCCGGCACCTTACCTATCACTCCTTTATAAAAGTTGCGCATGAATTTGAAATCAGCCTCTTTATCGTCCGTGGGATAGAAGGGTTCTGAAAAACGGTTTTCTTTATTCTGAAAATCGAGCGTGAACATGATAATTGGAACACCCGCCTGCTTGGCAACGTAGTAAAACCCGGTCCGCCATTTGTCAACCTTTTTGCGGGTACCTTCCGGGGCCATCCCGATTCGAAAAACCTCTTTATCCTTGAACATCCTGGCGATGGCATCCACCTGATTCTCATTAGCCTGCCGGTTTACTGGAGATCCTCCCAAAGCCTTGAAAATCCAACCCAAGGGAAATCTAAATAAGGACTGTTTCCCAACAAAATGCGATTCAATGCCGATCACGGAACGCAAAAGTACTCCGATGTAGAAATCATGCCAACTCGTGTGCGGTGCAGCAATAATTACAGCCTTCTTGACTTTATCAAAATCCTGAAATCCGGCAACTCGCCAGCCCAGAACACGATAATAAATAAACTTTGCTAACCTGCGCACATTTACATGCTTTTGTATAAATCGAGAAGTTTCTCGTAGGTAATAGCATCTCTCCAGTTCTTACCTAAAGCGTTTTCCCATAAGGGTTCCAGGCCCATAGCGATTTTGATCATGCTATTGAAATCACTCTCGTCAAGTTCAGCACACAGTCCCTGAGGTAATTCGATATCATGTTTGGCTTTCATCGCCTTGAAACGTCTTACGCCTTCAGGGTAAAACTCCTCCAACTTATCAAAAACTATACAATTTCCAATTCCGTGTTTTGTCCCAAGTAAAAATGACAGTCCGTAACTCAAGGCATGCGCTACGCCAACCTGTGAATAGGCAATGCTCATTCCCCCATGCCAGGACGCCATCATAAGCTTGTCCTGGGATTCTTTCTCGGTCAGCTCATCACTGTCAAAAACCTCCAGGCAAAGGTCCAGTGCCTTTTCACCATAGCTCCTGCTAAACGCATTATTGTAAGTGCCATTAAGCGATTCAATACAGTGGATATAACAATCCATTCCTGTATAAAACCACTGTTTTTTTGGGACATCCTTAGTGAGTTCAGGATCAAGAACAACCTGGTCAAAAGGTGTGAAATCGCTATTTATTCCTAATTTCTTATCCGGACCGGTTAAAACCGTGGTCCGTGATACTTCTGCACCGGTTCCGGAAATGGTTGGAATACCCACATGATAAACGGCCGGTTTTTTTACAAGATCCCAACCTTGGTAGTCGCTGGCTTCACCATCGTTTGTCAACATAATCGAAACAGCCTTTGCCAGATCGAGTATGGTCCCTCCTCCTATTCCAATAATGCCCGATGGCAATTCTTTGAAGGATAAAATCAAATGATCAACCATTTCATCTACTTGAGAAGTTTTCGGTTCTTCATCTGCCGAAACATATATAATGATGTCATTATAAGACAATGGAATGCGCGAAGTGACCCAACCATTTCCCTTGAATACATCGTCCACGAGATACACAAATGGCGCCATGGTATTACGGCGATTTGGAGAAATGAATTCCTCTAACTGGCTGAAACTGCCCCTTCCAAATACTACACGCGGTACCATTGGAAAGTTTTTGAATGTCATTAATTTTTTATCGTTTACCAACACAATAGAATGGTTACTCTAAATTTACGAATTTAAAAATTCCTGAAAGCGGTCAATGAATTGACCAACATGATACCCGTCAACCAATGCATGATGTGCACACCCGGAAACATTCATCATCAATTTTCCATCTTCATCATAGGTCGAGCTAAATGCCAGTTTATTGAGGGTTATGAAGTGCTCAAACAACTGCTTCCTATTCCAGGTATTTAAATTTATGGTCTTCACTTCAGTATTTCAAGCAATTCGATTAAACTTGAAATGGTTTTATATTGTTTTCCGTCCTTTTCCGCTTCGGTCACCTGCTCATGTACCCATGTGGTATGAAAGGGTACATGGATGGCGTTGGCCTTTATATTTACCAGGGGCAAAATATCCGATTTAAGCGAATTTCCAATCATTAGGAACTCCGATGGCCTAATATCCAGGTGGTTCAATAGTTTCGAATAATTGGCTTCTTTCTTTTCGCTTAAAACTTCAATGTGGTGAAAATATTCTGTTAAACCTGATTTCTCAAGTTTTCTTTCCTGGTCCAGAAGATCGCCTTTGGTTGCAAGGATAAGCCTGTATCGCAGAGATAATACCTCCAGCACTTGTTCCACACCATCCAATAGGTCCACCGGTTTATCGATCATGCCTTTCCCAATTTGTAAAATGGAATCCAAAATCTGGTGCGAAACCGAATAATTGGATATCTCCAATGCCGATTCAACCATGGATAAAACGAATGCCTTTACTCCATAACCATACAATGGCAGGTTCTCCATTTCTTTTTTGAACAATTCCTGATCGATCTTGTTGGCCGTTTCGTAGGGACTCAGCAATTTTGCAAATTCCAGCTCAGCCTCCCGAAAATAGGTTTCATTGACCCAAAGCGTATCGTCAGCATCAAAGCCAATTACTTTAATGTGAGAATAGTCTATTTCCATAGCCGTTTTGCTTTTTCAAGATCTTCAGGAGTATCTATCTCAACGCCACTTACATCTGTTTCCACCATTTTTATCTTCTGGCCATATTCCAGGAATCGCAGGCATTCGATCTTTTCACTGGCTTCTATTGGGCGCATAGGTAATGCACTAAAATCCAAAAGTGCCTGTTTTCTGAAAGCATAAACACCTTTATGTTTGAAATAACGTCCCCTGGTTTCTTGATCTCGTGGAAATGGAATCGGGCTTCTGGAGAAATAGATGGCAAAGTTGTCCTTGTCTGTGATCACCTTAACCGTGTTTGGATTAGAGATCTCTTCCCAGTCGTTTATCTCCACCATAAGCGAAGCCAATGCTATCTGATGATCGGCGTCATCTTCAAATACATCCAGCAAACTTTTTAAACTGGACCGTTCTGTAAAAGGTTCGTCCCCTTGAACATTTACAACAATATCCACATCCAAATCCTGAACCGCTTCTGCGATCCGATCACTACCAGACGAGTGATCTTCCATACTCCTGATGGCTTTCCCTCCATTAGATGTGATCTCGTTAAAAATGATCTCACTATCGGTTACCACGTAAACGTCGTCAAATAAATCGGTTCTGACTGTCGCTTCATAGGTGCGAAGAATAACCGATTTACCCTCAAGATCCTGCATCAGTTTCCCCGGAAATCGGGACGCATCGTAACGAGCAGGAATCATAGATATAACTTTCATGAAAGGGATGATTTCTGCTTCAAAAATAATCCTTTTGATAGAATTTAAGCCTTTGGAGTTCTAAACTTTTTGTAAACTTTAAAAATCAGATAGAACAGTATTAAAACCAAGATGAATCCTGCAATAGGAACCAATACCGAAACAACTGAAAGCACCATGGAAGTTCCGGTTTCTACGGTTGAAACCACTGGATTGGCAACGCCGGCAGTAGAAACTGTTGAAGACAATCGAGCTGCACCGGAAGTCCCGCTTATGGCGGCAGCGGTACCTCCTCCTGCTATTATGGCTAGTGCCCAGGTCACGGCCGGGCTTAGATCTGCAACCGTTGAGACCATAACCGCTGTACCTGCAATAGCAGCCAAAGGAACGGCAATCGTATCCAAAAGATTATCCACATAGGGTATGAAATAAGCAAAGATCTCAACGATCATGGCCACGCCAAAGATCACTACAGCCGTAGTGCTGCCAATCCACTCCCAATTATCGTTCAAGTGCCAAAGTCCGGAATAAGATGCCAGGCTTAATGCGAATAGCGGTAGAAAAACCCTGAAGCCAACCGAAGCAGCAAGCCCTATACCCAGGGCAATACTAATTATGGTATCATAACTCATATCTCCATGAAAAATATTACTAAATGTTATTCGGAAAAGAAATTTTCCCTGAAACCAATAAGATACAATTTTTCACTGGCCCGTGTCAAGGCTGTGTACAGCCATCTCATATATTCCTTATCAGGTTCACCCGGTAAATAAGGCTGCTCGACAAAAACCGTTTGCCATTGACCTCCCTGGGACTTATGGCATGTAATCGCATATGAAAACTTCACCTGCAGGGCATTCAGATATTTATTGGATCTGACCTTCAGGAATTTTTTATAGGCTTTGGTTTCCTCCTCATAATCTTTCATAACTTCCTGGTACAATTTGTTCGCCTCTTCAAATGGTAAGGCAGGCGTTTCCATCATGATAGTATCCAAAAGCAAAACGGTTTCAAACGGTCGCATTTTGGGATAATCCACCATACGAACCTTTACTTCGGCAAATTTAAACCCGTACAATTCCTTGATACCAAACATCTCAAGTATTTCTACGATATCACCGTTTGCAATGAATCCCGCTTCAGATGTCGGTTTTAACCAGAAATAGTTGTTTCTAACAACCATCAGATAATCACCTGTTGAAATCTCATTTTCATTAAACAGGATGCGCGATCTGATCTGTTGATTATACATATTTGCGCGTTTGTTGGATCTCACTATGATGGCGGTTTCCTCATATCCCTTGTTGCCATAGGCATCATTGATGGCATCCATGATGTCGTGTCCGTCGATCAAACGTATGATATCGGCAAATCCATCCAAATTGAATTTGAAATCCGAAAAACTCGATTTTCGAATGTGTTCGCGCAAGGATGTTGCATTATCTAAAATTCCGGAATCGGCTTTTTGTCTGACGACCTGTGTCAATTGTTCCTGGATGATATCCGTCCTGTACATTGCCGATAATCGGTCGGGGTCCAGAGCAGGGCTAATATCGAGTTTTACAGGAGGCAATTGGGCCGAATCACCGATGAGGATCAGCTTGCATTGAAATCCTGAATAGACAAACTGCACCAAATCATCTAGTAAGGAGCCGGAACCAAAGAGACTTCCTGCGCTGGGCACATTCGATATCATCGAGGCCTCGTCAACTATAAAAATTGTTTTTCGATGTTTATTTGGTGCAGTGATAAAACTCATTTTACCGCTCTTCCCGTATCGGGGTGTGTATATTTTCTTATGAATGGTGAAGGCTTCCTTTCCGGAATAGTTGGACATCACTTTGGCAGCCCGACCTGTCGGTGCAAGTAAGACCGCACTCTTTTTGATTTTCCAGATGTTATTCACCATGGTACTGATGATGGTGGTCTTACCTGTTCCAGCGTAGCCTGTAAGTAGAAAAATTGAACGATCCGATCCTAGAATGAATTCGGATAGGTGTTCAAGGGCATCATTCTGCTGACCGGTAAGATCGAAAGGAAATCCGTCCCTTAAAATCGTAAAAAAACCGGAACTGTTCATGTGGTCTAATGGTAGGAATTAAAAATTGGAGAAGCCTTAAGAAACATCGTGGCTTAAGATATAAATTGATTTTTACTATCATTCATTTTCGTGAACAAAAAAAAATTGTAGATT
>CAJIBQ010000210.1_pt1 | contig 19383 bp, 20 predicted proteins | sample 9199391 | NCBI WGS metagenome assembly CAJIBQ01 (sample SAMEA7708309, study PRJEB35096) | sediment metagenome | biome: marine neritic benthic zone biome [ENVO:01000025]; feature: sediment [ENVO:00002007]; material: shallow marine sediment [ENVO:03000034] sea grass bed [ENVO_01000059] ... | reverse complement strand
TACGCAAAAAAAATATTGTACGTAGGCAATTACCTGAAAAGCAAGCAGCTTAACCCGACCTACATGTTCACCCTTGGAAAGCTTCTTGAATCCGAGGGTATAACTATGCGCTATACGGCATCTGGTAAAAACAAAGTTATACGCTTAATTCAGATGATTTGGGAAACACTGCGTCATGGAAGAAGATCCGATCTCGTCCTTATCGATACCTATAGCACTCTTAATTTCTGGTATGCCGTAATAATTGCCCGATTATGTCGCATAATGAAAATGCCTTATGTGCCCATCTTGCATGGAGGAAATCTTCCGGAAAGATTAAAGCGTAGTCCTAAACAGTCTAAAGCTCTATTTAGAAAAGCTTATACCAATGTGGCCCCTTCAAAATATATGCATGAACAATTTTCCGATTTTGGTATTCAGAATATCAGGTATATTCCAAACAGTATCCAAATTGCTGAATACCCTTTTAAAGATCGACCGGAAAAACCCATTAGGCTGTTTTGGTTGCGTGCTTTGGCCGAAATATACAATCCACTAATGGCCATAAGAACATTGTCTTGCTTGAAAGACAAGGGCATTGATGCCACACTGTGTATGGTGGGACCAGCAGAAAATGTTATGCGTTTGGAGTTAGAAGGCTTTGCTGAAGAAAGGTCCCTTGATGTTTTATTCACAGGGAAATTATCAAGGACGGAATGGATCGAATTGTCTGAAGGCTATAACTACTTCATCAATACTTCCAATTTCGACAATATGCCGCTAAGCGTTATTGAGATTATGGCCCTGGGATTACCAGTGATTACTACAGATGTAGGAGGAATGTCTAAACTTGTGGAACAAGAGGTTAGTGGGATTTTGGTTGAACAAAACAATGCGCAAGAAATGGCCCAGGCCATTATTGATTTATCATCCGATGCTGTTCTTCGAAACCAAATTATTCAAAATGCACGCAAAACTGTGGAGGGCTTTGACTGGAGTAGTATCAAAGAAGATTGGTTCAATACTCTTGGGATCGACAGGGGTGAATGAACGTCTTAATTGGTTATATTAGCAAGAACCATCCATCATATGGCTAAACCCGGACGCATAAGCTTTGAGATATCGGAACGAAAAGTTCTGTTGAGAATACTCGATGTGGCATTTGTATTGGCCGGACTTCAGATCATAGGTACATTTTTTGAATTGGAATATTTCACCATAACGAAAGAGAGTTGGTACTGGTCGGTGGTTTTAGCCATATACTTAACACTTATAGGGACGGTATTTGAACTGTATGACCTCCAGGCCTCCAGCAGATGGGATACCACCTTCAAAAATGTTGTTCTTACGGCCTCCGTTAGCGTATTGATATACCTTTTAACGCCGGTTCTTACACCATTTCTTCCGGAAAAGCGGATCGAGATCATTTATTTTTACCTGATCATCATTGTCGCCATTTTCGCTTGGCGCCTGATCTATATTCTTCTTTTCAGCGCTAAACGCTTTTATAGACGCGTATTGCTGATCGGCGAAACCAGTCATATAAAGCAAATGGTTGAAACTTTTAAGAAAATTGATCCCTATTATGATATTGTGGGGTTTATAAATAGCGAGAAAGATGTGCATTTCGATTGGAAACACGTGAAGGAATTTCAACCAAAGGACTTGATGGAGGCTGTTAAATCTGAGAATATCAACGAGATCGTCGTGGCCAGTTATAATGAAGAGGCATTAACTCCTGAATTATATACAGACCTGATCACTTTACTTGAAAAAGGACAGTCCATCAGGGAATATTCACAGGTCTATGAAAGCATGGTCCATCGGATCCCTGTACAATTTGTAGGCAAGGATTTTTATAAATACTTTCCATTTAGCCGTAGTAACAAAAACCAATTGTATTTGTTTTTCAGCAGGACACTTGACTTATTGGTGAGCATGGTTGGAATAGCGATAACGGTTGTTCTTATTCCTTTTATCGCCCTTGGTAACCTTTTTGGAAATCGCGGACCCATATTCTATGTTCAGGAACGGGTTGGCAAGAATGCCAAAATGTTCAAGATCATAAAATTCAGGACCATGGTTGTCGATGCAGAGTCTAGTGGAGCACAATGGGCCGAAGCCGGAGATATAAGGGTGACACCCTTTGGTCGTTTATTGAGGAATACCAGAATAGATGAACTCCCCCAAATGATCAACGTGCTTAAAGGCGATATGGCCTTGATCGGGCCAAGGCCTGAACGCCCTATATTCGTTAAGGAACTTTCCCGTAAAATACCGTTTTATGAAACCAGGCATATCATAAAACCGGGATTAACTGGATGGGCACAGGTAAAGATGCGGTACGGATCTTCGGTCGAAGATAGCCTGACAAAACTGCAATACGATCTGTTCTACATCAAGAGGAGGAGCTTCTTCCTCGACGTCAATGTCATCGTAAAAACTATCAGTACTGTGCTTTACTTCAGGGGGCAGTAGGAGTTAACCGTAAGAGACGAATCAAGAATAGATATCTTAAAACTAATGCTATCAAAATCGGGATTAAGCTAAAAGCGTAAACCTGAACCCCTATCATCCAGTGCATCGCCATTAAGGCAAGCATGATGAGCAAGAATTTAAGGTATGGTATTACCCATTTTTTTACAATTTTTCGATTCAAGGCTAGCAGCAATATCAAATTGAATGGAAATGCCCATAGTAAATTGTAGTTAAATGCAGTTGCCTCATGATCTGTGGCGAACCAAAGCAAAAGCATAACTAAGCCTGCGAGTCCCGTAAATAAAAAGATTAGATTATCTAATATCTTGGTTCGCTTCTTCTTTTTTCGATCTCTATAAGTGAAATAAATGATGATCAAACTCAATATTCCAAGAATGACCGCCGGACTCCAAAGAAAGCCGTTGCTCTCTGATTCTTCTTTTGGTTGATATAGTACATGCTTCTCCTTTACGAGGTCTTTCCCATTTTTGATGGTTGCATGATCAAAGAAAACGGCTATATATTTCGGGAGATACATGTGTTCATAAGCCAAGGCTTCTTTATCTATTACAGAACCTAATGCCAAGTCTATTCCAAAGCTTCCCCAGCTGTTCTTGGGAACGTGCTCATATATCAGATCCCTGAAACTTTGCGTTTCAAATTCTGTTTGAGTCCTGAATTCTAAGTCACCATTTAAGTTCTTTTCAACCACATCACGTATGCGTGTGGCGCAGTTATCAAAAAAGAAATCGTACAGATAATAGCGGTTCTTGGGTTTGTAGTTTTCAACCAGAAATTCAAACATACGCTGCTTTTCATCCTGGCTCAGATTGAGCACCTGTTCTTCTATACTCCTGTTCTGATAGACATATTGTTTGTAGAATTCTTCATAATTGTTCAATCCCATTCTATAATTCAACTTGCCTTGAGCAAACTTCAAATAGAAATTAGGTGTATCAAAATCATAAACGCCATAATTGAAGACCAGGTCTCTTCTGTTAACCGGATCTTTTATCCGGAATCCATTATGACCAAAGGCATCGTTCAATACTTTACCGGGCCCAACAGTTAAAACACTGATCTCAGCCTGATCAGATAAAATAAGTGTGGATTGTGAGTTGGCCTGAAATGTAAAGAAGAGTGCAACTGCGACGAGAAAGTGAAGTTTCATGTGAACCAATATTCTATCTAAAAATACTAAAATCCAATTTCAGGGAGAATACATTCGAATAAAGTGCCGCACTTTGGTCCCCAATGTCTGTAAACGCGTAATCAAGATAGATACCTTTGTATTTAAACCCTACCCCAAAACTCGGCTGAAAACCCAATCGCTCATTGTTGTCGATCTGTAGTTCGTTTTGAAAATTTCCAACGCCACCACGAAGGAATACAAGGTCGACATATCCAAATTCAAAACCAAAGGCCGGATTGATACTAACGAATGAGGACGAAATAATATCGTTATTCTGTTCAAAACGCATATTCAAATCCAGTTCGGTTCGTAAGGTATAATCATAGTGAATATCCCAGACCTTAGCAAAACCGAACTGCAGTTTTGGTATGGTTAATTCTGTTCCAGCCGGGGCTTCCTGGTTTTGACCATCAATGGCGTTCTGAATATCCGAAAGTTTATCTTCATCTATAGACCAGGCATTGAATGTTGTAGTAATATCTCTGGCCATCAATCCAAGGAACCATCCGTTGTTGGTATGCCACTGGATTCCAAAATCAAGGCCAAAACCCCAGGAGGACGCAAAATCACCGATCACCCTGCGAATGACCTTAGCGTTAACCCCATAATTAAGACCAGGTACAGGAAGTCTGCGTGAATATGAGAATGTGAGGCCATAATCTGCAGCCGAAAAAAGATTGATGTTGTCATAGTTCACGTTACCCTGCTCATCGATAAGTTGGGTGGTATCCAGAATATCATCTACACCAAATCGGATGAGTGAAATACCAACTGCACTTCGGTCATCGAGTGGCATCGCAAAGGCCACATAATTATAATTGGCAATGTTGGCAAAATAACTGGAATGCATCAGAGCGATCTGGTTGTCTTCCAATTGTACCAGCCCGGCAGGATTCCAGTAGCCGGAATTGACATCTCCAGAATGCCCTACAACAGCGTTGGCCATGCCCAATGCAGCCGCATCAACACCAATATTCATGAATTCGTTGGAATATTTCCTGGTGCTTTGCGCAAAAACAAGTGATCCACTTAAAAGTATAAGGATAAGTAGGTACTTCCTCATGCAAAATTTTTTACAAAGATGCGTATAATTTTCAACCTAATTAACTCTAATTTGCAATAGATATTGCCTTTTTAATGAGCTCGTTCTCTTTTGTTTTTTATTTTTACCGAGGCAAATTTAGCTAAGTTTGAAAAGATTAATTCCAAATTTTGTGACCTTGCTGAACTTATTTTCAGGTTCAGTAGGGGCGATCATGGCCATTGAAGGCGAATTGACCTATGCGGCCTTCTTTGTCTTACTGGGAATTTTATTCGATTTTTTTGATGGTTTTTTAGCCAGGAAGCTCAAGGTTGAATCATCTTTAGGGATACACCTGGATTCCCTGGCCGATGTGGTGACCAGTGGCTTAGTTCCCGGTTTGATCCTCTTTCAACTCTTTAAACTTGCAGGCCCGGACTGGAATACCAATGCAATATCCGCAAATAGCGAAATCTGGACCAGTGAAAATTTGTTGCCTTATTTTGGCCTTGCTGTTACTTTGGCGGCAGCCTATCGATTGGCCAAATTTAATGTCTCTACTCAGCAAACCGATTCATTTGTTGGCCTGCCAACTCCTGCAAATGCACTATTGATCCTATCATTTCCGCTAATTCTTGAATATCAGAACAACGATATGATCAATGCCATCATTCTCAATAAATGGTTTTTGATTGCAATAACAATTGCAAGTTGCTTCCTGATGAATTCGAGATTAAAATTGCTGGCCTTGAAATTCAAGAACTGGAGTTTTAAGGATAATGCTGCCCGATACATGCTGATCATTCTTTCGGCTGTGCTGTTGGTCATATTTAGTTTTGCAGCAATTCCACCAATTATTCTTCTATATATAATTGTTTCCTTATTGAATAAATAACGCACACCATGTTAGAAAACATCTTTACGCTGTTGATGCTGATCATGCTTCAGGCAGTACTTGGTTTTGATAACCTCTTGTACATTTCTTTAGAAAGTAAGAACGCACCAAAAGAACGGCAAGCCTACGTTAGGAAGGTTGGTATTCTGTTGGCCATTGTATTCAGGATAGGGTTGCTCTTCCTGCTCTTGAAACTCATCGATTATTTCCAGGACCCGGTTATAAGCCTTCCATTTGAAGGGGTTGCGGAGGGCACATTTAATATTCATAGCCTAATCGTGCTGGGAGGAGGAATTTTTATTATCTACACCGCAATGAAGGAGATTTGGCATATGGTAGGAATTCACCATGTGGATACCGATATTCAACACCGTGGCAAAGGTTCTGTTACAAAAGTGATCATCATGATCATCATAATGAATATTGTCTTTTCATTCGATTCTATCCTTAGTGCGATGGCACTTACTGATGTCTTCTGGGTAATGGCTACCGCGATAATTATAGGCGGTTTGCTCATGATATGGCTGGCCGACCGCGTGTCTACATTCCTGGAACGGAATAGACTTTATGAGGTTTTGGGCCTTTTTATTCTGTTCATAGTTGGGATCATGCTCCTTACTGAAGGTGGCCATTTGGCACATTTGAAATTATTTGGTAATGAAATAACGCCGATGAGCAAAACCACATTCTATTTTGTTATTGGGATATTGGTAATTACAGATATTGTTCAGAGTAAATATCAGAAGAAACTCATCGCAGAACAGAAGCATCACGACAGCATAAAAGAAGAAGAAATTTAGAATTCGAGTTTTTTCTTGCGCAGTTCGAAGTTCTGTCCGAGGTATACCTTCTTAACCAACTCGTCAACGGCCAATTCCTCAGGGACTCCGGCCCTTAAGATGCTACCCTCAAACATCAGATACGTACGATCTGTAATTGCCAGGGTTTCCTGGACATTGTGATCGGTAATCAGTATGCCGATATTCTTTTTGGTCAGTCTGGCTACAATTCGTTGAATATCTTCTACAGCAACCGGGTCCACGCCTGCAAAAGGTTCGTCGAGTAAAATAAAATTAGGGTCTGTTGCAAGTGCCCTGGCGATCTCCGTTCGGCGACGCTCGCCTCCCGAAAGGAGGTCTCCGCGATTCTTCCTGATGTGTGTAAGTCCGAATTCCTCAAGCAAGGACTCCATTTTTTCATGTTGTTCCTTCTTGGATAAATTCGTTAACTGTAAAACACTTAACAAATTATCTTCAATACTAAGTTTTCTGAAGACCGAAGCCTCCTGAGCCAGGTACCCAATTCCATTTTGAGCCCGTTTATACATGGGAAAAGATGTAATTTCGGTGTTATCTATATAAATGCGGCCTCCATTGGGTTTGATCAGTCCAACGATCATATAGAAACAAGTGGTTTTACCTGCCCCGTTCGGACCGAGCAAACCAACGATCTCACCTTGATTTACCTTCAGGGAAACATCTTTCACCACTTTACGTCCGCTATAGGACTTCATCAAATTATCTGCTCGTAATTGCATGGGCAAGGTCTGAATGCTAAAATTAGTTATTTAAGAACGACTGCAATTTCAATTCCGTGTAAATTATTAAAAGTTTAACGCTCTGATTCCAAAGCTTCCCAAAATTCATAAGCTCTTCGAAGATGAGGGATAACAATGGTTCCACCAACTAAGGTCGCTATGCCAAGGGCTTCGGAAACCTCTTCTTTTGTAATGCCTTCTTTATGAGCTGTCCCGAGATGGTACTTTATACAAACATCACACCTTAACACAGCCGAGGCTACAAGACCGAGCAATTCCTTGGTCTTTACATCCAAGGCACCAGACTGATAAGCGTTGGTATCCAGATTGAAAATGCGTTTTATGATCTTATTGTTATCCGCGAGAATCTTCTCGTTCATCCGTTCGCGATAAGCATTGAATTCATTCACGATATTACTCATTCTGTGCTTCTTTTTTCTTTTGATTTCTAATGACCACTTTAGAGATATAAATGCTGACCTGATAAAGGATAAGGACAGGAATAGCAACGATTATTTGGCTTGCGATATCCGGTGGTGTAATTATGGCCGCAAGTACAAGCACCATGACCAGCGCATATTTCCGATATTTTTTCAAGAATGCTGGCGTTACCAATCCAACCTTGGTTAGAAAATAGATCACAATCGGTAATTCAAATATGAGGCCGGAAGCAAGGACTGAAGCCCGTACCAGCCCGATGTATGAACTCAGGTCTATTTCATTAAGGACTTCACCAGATACTTGATAGGTCCCCAGGAAGTTAATGGATAAAGGGCTTACCACATAATATCCAAACAATACACCGATAAAGAATAGGAGGGATGACACAAAGATGAAGCCTCGTGCGTTCTTTCTTTCGTTCTCATATAGCCCCGGACCGATGAATTTCCAGAATTCATAGATCACATAGGGAAAGGCTATGACAAGACCCGCAGTAACCGATGTCCAGATATGGGCCGAAAACTGGCCAGCCATGGTTCGGTTCTGAATGGTGAAGGGCAATTCTGTACCACAGAAACTTGTGTCAATTCCAATAAAAGTGGCTGCTTTGCACAGGAATCTATAGGTTGGAAAGCTGATCTTTTTCGGTCCGAAAATGATGGTGTCGAAAATGAAATCCTTCATTATGAATGCCAATGTTCCGGCTATCAGGATGGCTAACGTTGCCCTTATTAAATGCCATCGCAATTCCTCCAGGTGATCGAGGAAAGACATTTCATTTGGATTGCCTTTCGCCATTAGATAATTCCTTCTTTAATCAGGTCGTGTAAATGGACAATCCCAGCGTAACGTCCGTTTTCTTCAACAAGCAATTGAGAAATCCCGAATGTTTCCATGACCTCCATAGCGTCCACAGCCATGGCATTATGCTCAATACGTTTCGGATTGGTACTCATAACATCTTTCGCGCTGAGTTCAAAAACGTTTTCCGTTTTACTTAACATGCGTCGCAAATCGCCGTCTGTGATGATGCCAACTATTTCCTCGTCTTTAATCACAGCAGTTACACCAAGCATCTTTTCAGAAATTTCGATGATGACATCCTTAATACTCGTATTTAGTGAAACCTGAGGTTTCATATTCTGGGATGAAAGGTCATGTACTCTTAAATAAAGCTTTTTCCCAAGAGAACCACCCGGGTGATATTTAGCGAAATCTTTGCTTGAAAATCCACGTAAATCCAAAAGGCATACAGCCAGTGCATCGCCAAGAACCAACTGTGCAGTGGTGCTGGTTGTGGGTGCCAGGTTATTCGGGCATGCTTCTTTTTCAACATATGCATTTAAAACACAGTCTGCCTGTATTGCCAGATAGGAATCTGTATTTCCTGTTATGGCAATCATCTTGTTCGGACCATTTTTGATGAGGGGTACCAGGACCTTAATTTCAGGTGTATTTCCACTTTTTGAAATGCAGACCACCACATCATCTTTCAGGATCAAACCGAGGTCACCATGAATGGCATCGCCTGCATGCATAAAAATGGCGGGTGTTCCGGTTGAGTTCAATGTTGCCACAATTTTATTGGCAATAATGGCACTTTTTCCAATACCCGTAATGATAACGCGTCCCTTCGAATCATAAATCATCTGAACCGCATTCGCGAAATCTTCATTTAATAATTCGTTTAAATTGGCAATGGCATTGCTCTCTGTAGTGATGGTATCTCGTGCTATTTTAAGAATGGATTCTGCAGTACTCAAAATTTGGTGTTTTGGTTTGATGCCAACAAAGATTTTAGTATATTTAAATGATAGTACAAAAAAACGAAAAAAAACTCATGCGAGAAGTCTAAACGGGGCAGAAAACAGATATTTCACTTCACGCTCACCCGCTTAGAATAATGTATAACTGAATATGGAGGGAATCGTGCATACCGATAGGGCAGATCTGCACAACGCGTTAAAACATTATTTCGGATTTAGCAATTTTAAGGGATTACAGGAAGATGTCATCAATAGCATAATGGATGGCAAAAATACTTTTGTCATTATGCCAACAGGTGGCGGAAAATCATTGTGCTATCAACTTCCAGCCTTAATGAAAGAAGGAACGGCCATTGTTGTTTCCCCACTGATCGCCTTGATGAAGAACCAAGTGGATGCCATTCGAGGCGTTTCCAAAGAAGAGGGAATTGCTCATGTGCTGAATTCATCCCTTAACAAAACCGAGGTCAAACAAGTCAAATCGGATATCACAAACGGCATCACCAAATTGCTTTATGTGGCGCCTGAATCATTGACGAAGGAAGAAAATGTTGATTTTCTACGGTCGGTCAAGATATCATTTATGGCTATTGATGAAGCGCATTGTATCAGCGAGTGGGGTCATGATTTCAGGCCCGAATACCGGAACCTCAGGCACATAGTAAAACGCATTGGAATTGACATCCCAATCATCGGGTTAACAGCTACAGCCACACCAAAGGTTCAGGAAGACATTCTCAAGAATCTGGGGATCGTCGATGCCCGAACGTTTAAAGCATCATTTAACAGGCCGAATTTATACTATGAGATTAGGCCAAAAACGAAAAATGTTGATGCCGATATCATCCGATTTGTAAAACAGCATGAGGGGAAATCCGGGATCGTATATTGCTTGAGCAGGAAACGGGTTGAAGAACTGGCGCAGGTTCTCCAGGTCAACGGGGTAAAAGCTGTTCCATACCATGCCGGGCTCGATGCAAAGACCAGGGCCAAGCATCAGGACATGTTCCTGATGGAAGAGGCAGATGTGGTTGTGGCAACTATAGCATTCGGAATGGGAATAGATAAACCCGACGTGCGGTTTGTTGTTCATCATGATATCCCTAAGAGTATTGAGAGTTATTATCAAGAAACAGGAAGGGCAGGTCGTGACGGTGGAGAAGGGCATTGCCTGGCATTCTATGCTTATAAGGATATCGAAAAATTGGAGAAGTTCATGTCCGGTAAACCTGTTGCGGAGCAGGAGATTGGCCATGCTTTATTACAAGAAGTCGTTGCTTATGCTGAGACTTCTATTTCCAGGCGTAAATTCATCTTGCATTATTTTGGAGAGGAGTTTGACAATGAGACCGGCGAAGGTGGCGATATGGATGACAATGTTCGAAATCCAAAGAAAAAACATGAAGCAGGTCCAGAAGTAGAAAAGCTGATTCGCGCCGTTAGTGAAACCAATGAAAAATATAAAGCCAGGGATCTTGTTAAGGTGTTGATGGGAAAACCTAACGCCCTGATAGTTTCACACAAGACCGATGCGCATCAGGCATTTGGAATAGGTAAAGAAAAAGATGAGAATTTCTGGATGGCTCTGATCAGACAAGCTTTGGTTTCAGGACTTCTTAAAAAAGATATAGAGACTTATGGTGTTCTTAAAACCACATCACTTGGAAAATCTTTCCTGAAGAAGCCTGAATCATTTATGATGACAGAAGATCATGTCTTTGATCATGGTACAGATGATAGCATCATTACCGCTCAAAAGAGTAATGGAGGAGCTGCAGATGAAAAGCTGCTGAAAATGTTAAAAGATCTTCGCAAGAAAAACGCCAAAAAATTAGGGATTCCTCCATTTGTGATCTTCCAGGATCCTTCCCTTGACGATATGGCCTTGAAATACCCGATAGATTTAAGTGAATTGTCAAATGTCCATGGTGTTGGTGAAGGTAAAGCGAAAAAGTACGGAAAGGATTTTGTAGAACTGATCGCCAATTACGTTGAGGAAAATGATGTTTTGCGTCCTGATGATTTGGTGGTCAAATCAACTGGAAGTAATTCGGCAATTAAACTTTATATCATACAAAACATCGATCGAAAGTTACGACTCGATGAAATAGCAGCTGCCAAGGGTATGGAAATGCGCGATTTTATAAAGGAAATGGAGGCTATCGTGTTTTCTGGCACAAAATTAAATATCTCTTATTGGATCGATGAGATACTTGATGAAGACCAGCAGGAAGAAATTCATGATTATTTCATGGATTCTGAGACGGATAAGATCTCTACTGCTGTTGAAGAATTTGAAGGCGATTATGAAGATGAGGAGCTGCGTTTATATCGAATCAAGTTTATTAGCGATATCGCTAATTAATCATTTACATTTTACTATTTATTTCTCATAATGTGGCATTAAGCCCTATCTTTGCGTTTCAAAAATCAAGAATACATGCAGGAAGGACTTTATGCCAGATTTAATACCTCGAAAGGTGAGATCCTGGTGAATTTAGAATACAAGAGAACACCAGGTACGGTTGGAAATTTTGTTGGCCTGGCTGAAGGGCTATTATCGAATGCTGTAAAAGCCGCAGGTGAGCCCTATTATGATGGATTAAAATTTCACAGGGTCATTGCGGACTTTATGGTCCAGGGTGGATGTCCCCAAGGCACAGGAACAGGAAACCCGGGATACCAGTTCGATGATGAATTTCATCCCGATCTGAAACACGATGGCCCGGGCGTGTTATCTATGGCAAATGCTGGTCCTGGGACCAATGGTAGCCAATTCTTCATCACACACGTGGCAACGCCATGGCTTGACAATAATCATACAGTTTTTGGGAAAGTAACGAACGGACAGGATATCGTAGATACCATCGCGCAGGATGATATCCTTGAATCTATCACCATAGTGCGCGTTGGTGAAGCGGCAGAAAAATTCGATGCTGTGGATGCCTTCAGGTCATTTGAAAATCAGAAGTCTGAACGTATGGCTGCAGAACGAGCTGCAAAAGAAGATGAGCTGAATGGTCTTTCAGAGGGATTTGATAAAACAGAAAGCGGACTGCGCTATAAGATTATCGAAGGCGGTAATGGAGAATCTCCAAAAGCTGGTCAACAAGTCACCGTGCATTATAAGGGACAGCTGACAGACGGAACAGTATTCGATTCGTCATACAAACGCAATGATCCGATCAGCTTTACAATTGGTGTCGGGCAAGTCATTCCCGGTTGGGATGAAGGTATCGGCCTGCTAAAAGTAGGTGATAAGGCTCGATTGGTTATTCCAAGCGAACTTGGATATGGAAACAGAGGCGCCGGAGGTGTTATTCCTCCAAATGCAAATTTGATCTTTGATGTCGAATTAGTTGCCGTTGGTTGATCAGAGGTAAATATTCGTGATCAATCGCTCAACCGTTGGGTGGTCACTTCCTCCTGCAGGCTCTATGGTTATGTTAAGGGATTCGGCCTTATCGATAAAGGACATGGCTATCATCCCAGCATCGTTCGGAATGACACCCATATTGATCATTTCTCCTTCAACATCGGCCCACATTTGATAGGTTTCGTCGGCTTGAAGAGCTTCTAGTCCCGAAGCATTTAACACTACTGATTTATTTTCGTTATTGAGATAGGCAACTGCCACTGAGTTCGGTGATTTTTCGTTACCTCTGAGGGTGAATTTCTGTACGTCGGGATCATTGATCAGATCATACCATTCGGACGTGGATTCCAGCTCATTTTCAATTGTTGAGAGTTTGCTCTTCAGATCATTGGTTTCTTCTTGAAGTACCTGCAGATTCTCTTCGGAACTGCGCCAATTGGAATACATCCAGATCGAATTGATCAATAATAATGCTGCTACGCTCGCGGCAACATAGAACAGCGTTTTATTTGGTCGTGCTGTATTAAGATCGATTACCTTTGCTGTTGAACTGGTCTGGGTTTTTTCCGCAGCACTGATCAGGGACTCCTTTATATAGGATGGCGGATCAATTGCATTTTCAAAGGCCATTTTTTCAAGGTTTTGCTCAATAGAAGCACAAATGGCACGCAACTCCTTGTCCATGTTCAATACTTCTTCGACAGCACGAATCTCATCAGGACTGAGCTCGCCCAGCACATACAATTCCAGTATGCCGTTTTCCTTGATATATGTACTATCCATTTTCATAACTATCCTTTAACTGCTTCAATGCCTGTCGTACATACGATTTGAAAGTCCCGAGGGGTACATCCATAACTTTATGGGCCTCACGATGCGTGAGCCCTTTGAAATAAACCAGGTCAATTGCTGTTTTATGATGATCTTCCAATTTACGGATAGAACCATTCAACATATAATAATCGGCAACCTCCTCCTGGGCCTCTCTATCTTCATATACACTTAAATCCTCACTTTGGATGAGGTCGTTTTGCTTTCTAAGTGCATTCAACACATTGTTTCGTGCAATACGGTATACCCATGTATAAAACCGGCCTTTTGACGGATCATATTGATCTGATTTCTCCCAGACCTTCATAAAAGTATCCTGTAAAAGGTTTTCGGCAAGGGACTCATCACGGCACATCCTGCTTATAACTCCTAATATAGCACCGGAGTATTTATCATACAGCATCGATAAGGCATTAGGATCCTTATTCTTTAATTGTGCTATGATGGAGTTTTCGTTTTTCACGCAATTTAAAACGTTAACAAATTTATAAAATTTTGGCTTTGCTCATCCAAGATATGGAAAGCCGTGTATATGAGAATGAAAGCGCTTAATTAAAAATAGAATTTAACGAATTAAAAATTTAAAATCATGAAAAAAATAGTATTCATCATCGCAAGTATCCTGGCAGTTGGATTTACAAATCCAGTACAGGCACAAAAACAAGATATCGTTGATATAGCCGTTTCGGTTGATGACTTTTCAACCCTCGTAACAGCTCTAAAAAAGGCCGAATTAGTAGGCGCCCTTAAGGGTGATGGCCCTTTCACCGTATTTGCTCCAACTAACGATGCGTTTGGAAAGATCGATTCGAAAACACTTGGATCATTATTGCAACCTGAAAATAAGGATGCCTTAACCGGAATATTGACTTATCACGTCATAAGCGGAAAAATTGCTGCAAGCGACGTAGTCGCTGCCTTGAAAAAAGGAAATGGAAAAGCTGAATTGAAAACTTTGAACGGATCTACGATCAAAGTGATGAACAAGAACGGCAACATTTACTTAAAAGATCAGAACGGTAACTACAGCAAAATTGTAAAGACCGACGTCATGGGCTCCAACGGAGTTATTCATGTCATTGATACAGTGGTGATGCCAATGTAATTGATGTTGATTAGTTGATTGAGAAGCACCGCATTTTGCGGTGCTTTTTTTATTTGTAGCAATATAAGAAGCTAAAAAATCGAACTTTAACTTTGAAATTTGTTGCTTAATCCCAATTTTTTGGGCTTGGAGCCAATATGCACTAGATTCGTTTAAAAGCTGTTAATCATGTTTAAAAGAATCCTCATTTTGGCTGTTTTCCTTTTAAGCCAAATATTTTCCTTCGGGCAAGTTTGGAAAACATATCCATATACGCCTGCCGGCAGCCTGGTGTCATTTCCAGTTGATGAAGGACGCCATTCAGTCGAACCCATAGAATGGTGGTATGTTTCCGGGCATCTAACCGGACAAACAACAGCGAAGGAATACAGTTATATGTTGACCTATTTCTATTACCCGGAAAACGTTTTTGACGGATTCAGGATTTTAAATATTACCGATGAAAGCGATGGTACCTTTTACCAAAATGTATTACCACTGAATTACACAGTACTTTCAACTTCGGAATTGGATATTGAAGCCAGTGTCTTTACGCAGGGAATAGAGTACTGGCGGAATACAACCGATCTTTCCAATGACCCAATTCCTTTTGAATATGAACTTTCAGCTGCTAGTTCGAACTCAGCGCTTAATCTCGATTTGATTAGCCAGAAGCATCCGTTGATCCTTGGTGATGATGGTTTCCTCAACCAGGGCATAGTTAATTATACCTATTATTATTCACTAACTTCTAACGCTGTAACCGGGAGCATAACGGCCGGTGGTGTAACCGAGAATGTGGTTGGAAACGGATGGATTGACAGGCAATATGGTAATTTCAATCCGTTAACAGGTGAGAAGTATGAATGGTTTAGCTTGCAGCTTACGAATGGCATGGACATCAACTTGTGGAATATTTTCACCAACACCCGTACGATCCCTGATACTGAAGAATACAGGATACTATCGGCCTATGTAGATGAATCCACCCAATATACCAACAGTAATTTTTCCATAGAACGATTGGAATTCTTTTGTACTCCAGACGCGGTGAATTGTTACTCCAAAAGCTGGCGTTTGACCTCCGATGTGAATCAACTCGATCTTGTTTTAACTGCAAATCACACCACTACTGAGGTTCAGTTACCTTTTCGCTTCTTCGAGGGGTCCCTTGACATTAGCGGTACAGTGAATGGGGTAGCTGTTACCGGGAAGGGGTTTGCAGAATTATTACATACTTATGAAGATCCACAAACTACAATAACATACCCGACTACGACATACGATCCAAGTCAGGCCATTAGCTGGACTCTCGATAATCCCGATGACGGACGACCTGTTTTCTACGACATTGAATACAGCATTGATAATCAGGTTAATTATTTACCCCTTATTCAGGACCTGACCACGACGAATTATACCTGGAATAGCTCACCTTTGTCGAACGGTCAGGAAGTCTTTTTCAAGATCATTGCAAAATCTGTTGATGGCGTTCTTATTGGTGAGTCCATAAGTCCTGCCTTGGAAACATTGGGCGTTTCAAGTTTGAACCAAACAACATTCAAAGCCGTTCCAAATCCCACTGACGGGGAATTACACTTACATTTGAACAGGGCTGTAGCTTTTAATCTCGATCTTATCGATCTCAATGGCCGAACCATTTTATCAAAAAGCTATAATGCCGATGATATCACTGTATTAAATATGAAAGAATTTGCTTCTGGCTTCTATATCATTCGTGTTCAATCCGATGAAAGACATGATTTTATCCGTGTGTTGAAGCAATAATCATCGATAAACGGTTTTAGCTTTTAAATTCCAAGTTTTATCGAGTATTTTTTAGTCTGCACCCTGACAGGATTATCTTTGCCAACATGAAATCTATTAAGTCCACAAATCTATACAACGACGTCCTACTTGAGATCAGCTATCCTTTTGGTGATCTGTTTATCTTTGACGGCTTTGTTATTTCCGAGATCAATGAAGGTATTACCTTCAATTGGGAGCATCATGCTAAAACCATCTGTAAGGATGTTTTTGATTTTCTTGGTTCCAATGGAGAAGAATTGGTTTACATTTCCAATCGAATTAATTCGTATTCGGTAATGGCCACCGATTGGTTAAAGTTCTTTAATAACAGTTACTGTTTAAAAGGTTATTACGTAGTTAGTAATTCCAAGCTCTCTGGATTGACTTCCATGATCGAGAATCTTTTCTTTACTTCAAAGATCGTGCGTTTCAATTCCATAGAGGAGGCTGTGAATATGGCTCGACAGACCAATTTGGTATTCGCCGAATTCTAGAATTTTGTAACTTCCTGGTCAGGTAACCAATACAGAATTTAAACTTGAAATCAGCACAACTGGAGGAACTCAGGTATCCCATTGGGAAATTTGTCAAGCCTGAACCAATTGAACAGAGGCACATCGACCTTTGGATCGAAACACTTCAACATTTACCCGAAAAATTAGAACGTCTGGTTATTCTTTTAAGTGATGAGCAACTGGATACACCTTATCGTGAGGGTGGTTGGACAGTCAGACAGCTGGTCCATCATATTTCGGATAGTCATCATCATAGCTACATTCGCTTTAAATGGGCATTGACTGAGGACCGGCCGGTGATCAAATTCTATTATGAAAAGGAATGGGCAAAGCTGGTGGATGCCATATCGGGACCTATTGACATGTCCCTTATGCACTTAAAGGCCGTACATCATAAATTGGTATATCTTCTTAAACGATTATCGGATAAGGAACTTGATAAATCCTTCATCCATCCGGAAGAAAATGCAGAAGTGAGCCTAAAAGAAAATATTGGAAAATATGCCTGGCATAGTGATCATCATTATGCACATATCAAAAACCTTCTTGAGCGAAAGGGCTGGCTCACATCCTAATTACAGGTAAGCGAATAGATGTCATCATCGTCCTTTTGCCATCCGGCAGGTGTACTGGTGAACTGTTGTGCACTTACCCGAATACAAGTAAGCGGATTGTTGATCACGTTGAGAACCGTTAAGTTTGAATTGTTTGAAACGTCGATATCTTCAATTAAATTATCGGGAACTACCAATTGTTGCAATTCAAAATTGTTGGCCACATTAATGGAAGTCAGTTCATTACCATTCGCTCCAATTTTCTCAAGAACAGCGAGATTGGTTACCTGTAGCTGGCTCAACATGTTTCGCTCTACAAAAATGAACTTGAGATTGCTGTTTTGAGAAACATTGATTGTAGATAGCATATTATCGTTTGCCCATAGGTTTTCCAAGGCACTGAAGTCCTCTATGCCTTGCAGGCTTGAAATGCCTTTATCGTTAAGGACCAGATCGGTTACATTCTCAATACTGCTGGTATTAACGCCGCCATCAAGAGCTGTATCAAATCCGAGGTCGATCAAGGCCTGTTCAAAAGCCGCATCGGGGATAGAAGTCCGCGGGGTGTTATTGTTGTTATTATTGTTGTTGTTATTCCCTGAATCATCAGAGTTAGAGCAACTAAATAACAGGCAGCCCAGCATTAAGGTAATTAAATTGATTTTCATAGTTCTTTTATTTAGGTATTCAGATGGATGATACCAATACGGTTATTTCCATTTAATATTGCAGCCGATACTGGGTTTTTGAGTTTTTGAATTAGGTTCATTGTTCAATAAACAATCAAGGGCATGTCTTATATCTGTTCCGGTAACGGGAATATCATTTCCTGGTCTGGAGTCATCTAGCTGGCCCCTGTAAACAAGCTTTAAGTCTGTGTTGAATAAATACAGATCGGGAGTACAGGCTGCGTCATAAGCTTTTGCCACTTCCTGGGATTCATCATAGAGGTAGGGAAATGGATAGCCCATTTTTTCCGCATGTACCTTCATTTTATCCGGTCCGTCCTGTGGATAATTCAACACATCATTACTTGAGATAGCAACGAATCCTATTCCTTCAGATTCGTAATCATTTGCCAGGTTAACCAGCTCATGATTCACATGAAGGACAAACGGACAATGGTTGCATATGAACATTATCACGGTACCTTTTTCACCTTTTGCCTGATACAATTCCAATTCTTGACCACTTACGGTGTCGGGTAATTTGAAATTCGGAGCCTGTGTTCCCAGGGCGAGCATGTTCGATGGGGTTCGTGCCATAATTTTGTTTTTATGCAATATCGCAAATATTCGTATTTTTAAAAAATGAGCGCTACCTTAGATTTTGAAGATTTCACCAAGGTTGATCTTCGGGTTGGGACAATTGTTGAAGTCGAAGATTTTCCTGAGGCCAGAAACCCTGCTTACAAATTAACAATTGATTTCGGCCCATTGGGTGTAAAACGATCTTCTGCTCAGATCACGGAATTATACAACCAGGATGATTTATTGAACCGTCAAATTGTTGCTGTGGTCAATTTCCCTGTCAAACAAATAGCCAATTTCATGAGCGAGTGCTTGATCTTAGGTGCAGTGGAGGATAAAGAGGTTATTCTCCTTAACCCGGAGTCCAATGTTAAAAATGGATCTTCGGTTTCATGATCTCGAGGCAACTTGATGATGCCAGGATAAATTTCGACAGCGATTCTTTGTTTGTCCTCAATATTGCCTTGGCAGTAATTATGTTTGTTGTTGCCTTAGGGATATCCGTTCAGGATTTTAAGACCTTAGTTCGTAATCCCAAATTATTACTACTTGGGATAGGATCTCAATTCGTACTATTGCCTTTGATGACTTACCTATTGATTCGCTTAACAGATCCCAGGCCTAGCATTGCTCTGGGTATGATGCTGGTAGCTGC
>CAJIBQ010000113.1_pt1 | contig 19464 bp, 17 predicted proteins | sample 9199391 | NCBI WGS metagenome assembly CAJIBQ01 (sample SAMEA7708309, study PRJEB35096) | sediment metagenome | biome: marine neritic benthic zone biome [ENVO:01000025]; feature: sediment [ENVO:00002007]; material: shallow marine sediment [ENVO:03000034] sea grass bed [ENVO_01000059] ... | reverse complement strand
TCGAACCCTAATGAGACATAGCCTTTATTATTTATGTAGCTCAATAATGGTCCATCGAGATGTTCTTCGATGCCCAGGATTGTGGGAACGGGAAATTGACTGGCAAATTTTCTATTGATCAGGGCGTCATTTATCGTTATGAATGGTTCGGTCTGGCTGGAGGTCGTATGCAGGTCGATAAAATAGTAAGGGGGCTTATTTTTGACCAATAACTCCTCAATTATGTCGTATAATTCAACTTGTTCTTTGGATTCGATTCCGGCGTCATTAGAGCTGTGAATCTTCGAAATTCTGTTGCTGGACCAAATTCTATTGAGATCTTTATCAACAAACCGCTTGCTTTGTCTAAGGGCAGTAAGGTTTCCGGAGATGCCGTATAAGGATCCGTGTATGGTGTTTGAATTTATGCTATCGAATATTTTCTTGAGCGCGAATACTCCGGCTTTCTCATTGCCGTGAATGCCTCCGAAAATCACTACAGTAGGGCCTTCATTTTTCTCAATCTGGCCGATAAATCGGCCAACTGTAATGGTTTCGTTTAGTTCTTCGTGGGTTATTTCAACCATAGATTATAGGTCATTTGCAGTTATAATCCCGATCAATTTATCCTCATAAATAACAGGCAGACAATCAAAGTCGTTTGCAGACATGATCTCCTTTGCTTTTTCCAAATCTTCAAACTGATCGATCGTTACAAGGTCTCTTACCATAACATCCTTAACCGTGCTTTGCATATTTTTGTTTTCACTCATGAATGACTCTAAATCCGTCCAGCTCAGGATACCGACGAGTTCCTTTTCCTGGTTAACAACAGGCATGTGATGAATATTTTTCCATTCCATGATCTTCAGAACCAATTCCACACTGTCTTTTTCTTCAACAGAAAATATGTCGGTACTCATAGCGTGTTTTACCTTTCTGTCATGCCTTGAAACCGGTCTGGCATGAGAATCCAGAACGCGCCAGGTAGATACAGGATAATCATGATGCTGTTTTTCATGCATAGCCGCTGTTACAATTTGCAGTGCTTCAAAAGCTTTTTACTCTTTCAGGATATTCCTGAAACTATCTGTCATCCATCGGGCTCCTGTTTTAGATTTTACCCGGTTCTCGATTATGGTAAGATAGAATTCGGCGTCCTTTGGCGAAATTCCAACACTGTAAAGCCCTCTGTAGGCCATGGGGAGAAGTTCGTCCAGGATAAGGGTGTGGCTGGGTACAATTTTGCCGTTCCAATAAAATTGAGTGGACATGCCATATCTGGCGGCATTAAAGAAATTGGCCTTTGCATCCCTGAAGTCCATTTTCTCGTGAATATTGTCATATTGCTTAGGCCTGCCTACCATTATGCCAATCCAAAACATCATGTTCGCAATTTCATCAGAAACAGTAGGCCCAGAAGGGATATACCTGTTCTCAATTCTCAGATGTGGCTTTCCGTCGGTTATTCCATAACACGGTCTGTTCCACCTGTAAACCGTGCCATTGTGTAAATTGAGCGCCTTTAATTTTGGTATTTCACCGGCCTCAAGCATTTCAACACTGTCTTTAAGATAAGGTGCTGTTAATAAACTGCGGTACCTGGATATATTATCCTTAAAAATATCACTTACGCTTCCGGATGTCCACTCGCTGCCAAAACTAACCCGGGGCGGTTTTTCGTTCAATAAGAACGAATTGGCCCGTGTATCTATACTTTGGGTGAAGAGGGCAATCCGGGTTTCACTCCATAGTTCTTTACCGAACAACAAAGGTGAATTGGTACATATACTCAGAACAGGCCCTGAAATAGCCTGCGCCCAGTTGTAACTGTTTATGTAATCATCCGGGTTGATCTGTAAGTGTATTTGGAAACTGGTATTGCAGCCTTCAAGCATAACCGAATCGTGTAGAAGATTCAATTCATCAACCCCCTTTATATGGATCTCGAAATCTTCCTTTCTAGACTCGCGAATGGCTTCATTTAAAACGAAATACCGCTGGACCTTCGTCATATTATCCACAGATATGTGATTTAAAGTAAGGGTGGGTAATATGCCGGTTAGCAATATTTGAGTGCCAAACGGTTTGGCCGCTTTTTCTGCTTTATCAATAAGCGATTTAAGCTGATTCGCGACTTTGCTGAAGCAATCGCCTTTCAGCTCATATGGATCCAGGTTGATCTCGAGGTTGAAGTTGCCAATCTCATGGGTGAAATGTTCATCGTCAATGGCTTTTAATATCTCCATGGAATTCAGGCTGGGGTGGAATTTGTCATTAATAAGACAGAATTCCTGTTCTGCACCAACTCTTATGGGGGACTTTTCAATAAGGCCTTCTTTAACCATGAGGTCCAGGGCTTCTATATCGCGAACCAACTGGTGAATATAGTTGGCCTTGTCTTTTTTATTATTGAGTTTGATTACTTTTAAATCACCCATACTGCACGCTATTATTGATAAATCGAATATACAGTAGTAATATATGCCAAAAAATGATATTTATCATGGGCCAATTTAAGTAATTTCTATTTTTGCAAGGCATATGAAATCAACCTTTGGTAAATCGGAAAAACTAAAAAGTAAGGAGCTGATCGGGCGCTTATTCACCGAAGGTAAAACAATTGTTTCCGGGTCTCTCCAAGCCTTTTATCTTCCAAATGATCAGATTGAGGGCGCAAAGTTGTTAACTGCAATTTCTGTAAGTAAGCGTAATTTCAAAAAAGCCGTTGCCCGGAACCGAATTAAACGCTTGTTGAGAGAGGCTTATAGAAGGAATAAAGCCTTTTATTTTAACAACATTACAACAGATTATGCGTTGATGATTTTGTACATTGGTAAGACCAAACCTTCTTTTGAAGCCTTAAATACAAACATGAATGTACTTCTTGAAAAGCTCTCCAAAGAGTTTTCCGAATAAAACAATACGGATATGAAAAGAAAGATATTAATACCCGCTTTGGCCTTGACGGTCTTTTTGACGAGTTCGGCCTTTAAAAGTGATTTCTTTGAAATTGCAAAACAGATTGAGATCTTCACAACCATGTTCAAGGAACTGAACATGAATTATGTTGATGAGACCAATCCCGGTGATTTGATGAATACAGCTATCAAGAACATGCTGAGTGAGCTGGATCCTTATACCGTTTTTATGAATGAGCAGGACGTTGAAGCTGCGCGCATCAATAATACCGGAGACTATACCGGAATTGGCGCTGTAGTGAAGACATTAAAGGATAAATTGGTTATCGTTGAACCCTATAAAGGATATGCTGCAGATAAGGCCGGCTTAAAGGCCGGTGACGAGATCATAAAAGTTGAAAATGTGGTTGTGGCAGATTTCAAGGAGAATGCCGGTGATCTGCTGCGTGGTGCGCCTGGTTCTGAAGTAACCTTCACTTACAGGCGACAAGGAAAGGTTTCAACAGTGACCCTCACCAGGGAAAAGGTACAGGCGAAAGCAGTTCCGCTTTATAGAAAGGTGAACGATAAAGTGGGCTATATCGCCTTGTCAAAATTTACAGCTACTGCCTCCTATGAAGTGGCCAATGCCTTGAGATTGCTAAAGGCTGATGGTGCTGAACAACTGATATTGGACCTTCGCGGAAACCCCGGGGGCTTGTTGAACGAGGCTATCAAAATCGTTAATTTATTCGTTCCGAAGAACCAGTTGGTGGTAACGACTAAGTCAAAGGTTGAAAAATTCAATAAGACCTATTTCACCAGGTCCGAGCCAGTAGACACTGAAATTCCCATTGTGGTATTAATCGATGGGGGGAGCGCTTCAGCAAGTGAGATCGTATCCGGTTCGTTACAAGATCTGGATCGCGCTATTGTAATTGGAACAAGAAGTTTTGGAAAAGGCCTTGTGCAACGGCCAAAACAACTGACTTATGGCACACAACTCAAGGTAACTATTTCGAGATATTACACCCCTTCGGGTCGCTGTATTCAGGCCCTGGATTACTGGAACCGGGATGAAGAAGGGAACGCTGTTCGGGTAAAGCAGGAAAATTATAATGAATTCAAAACCAAAAATGGCCGTTCTGTATTTGATGGGGGCGGTGTTCAGCCCGATATCGATATAGCAGAGTCCAGGCTTTCAACCATAACAAAGGCCATTGTTGCCGATGATTATGTATTCGATTATGCCACTTCCTACTATTATTCGCACGAAAAGCCCAATCTCAGCAGTTTTACGCTGTCTGATTCTGATTTTTCGGATTTTAAAGGCTTTCTCAAAGTCAGGGAATTTGCTTTTGAAACCAAGACCGAGAAAGCTTTGGACAAGGCCATGGAAGTTGCTGAAAATGAGGATATTGACAACGCCCTATCAGCTGCCTATAACAACCTTATAAATGCCTTGAATACGTTCAAAGGCCGGGCAATCGACGAAAATAAGGAGCAATTATTAGCGCTTCTGGAAAATGAGATCGTAAAAAGGTATTACTACAGGCAGGGCATGCATGAGTATTTTCTGGCCAATAATACCGAAATTCAGAAGTCGGTGGAAATCCTTTCAAGCCCCGATAAATACTGGTCTTATCTGCGGCCGTAAGTCCATAATTTAAGCCCTTTTAAAAAATAAAGGCTATATTTAAGGCGGATTACTACATATAAACATGTTACGCCTAGTCCTATTATTGCCCCTATTGAGTTCATTAGCGTTTTCTCAGGAGCTCAGCCATAATGTATATTTCGATACCGATAAATACATGGTTGACCCTATTGAAGAGGAAAAATTCCATAAGTTTTTAGAGAAAATAGACAGTGTTGACATCGATCGTATTATTATTTATGGATTTTGTGATGATCGAGGTACAGAGCCTTATAATCTATGGTTATCCAAGAAAAGGGCTAATACCATTAAATGGTACTTCACCGATAATGAGTTTTCCGAAAAACTGATCACCATATTGGATGGTAAGGGCGAGGTGGCCTTGAAAAATGGGAGTAAGACAAATATTGAAAATATAAGGCAGGTCAACAGGCGTGTAGAGATCAAAGTCGTTCCTAAAACCAAAGATGGTGAGGAGGCGGAAGAAACATTAGAGATTCCTACAGCTCAGGAATCACTGAAGGGTGAATTAAAAGTTGGTGATATTGTTAGGCTGAAGAACATTTATTTTAAAACAGGATATAGCACCGTTATACCAGAATCCATAGCAACCCTTAAAGAAGTTGCCGATATTCTCGTTGAGCGGACGGATGTGTATTTCACCGTTCAAGGTCATGTGTGCTGTACTCACGATACTTACGATGCAGTAGACCGATCTACCAATAAAAGAAATTTGTCGGTTTCAAGAGCTAAGTTTATTTACACCTATCTTCTAAAGCGTGGCGTAGATAAAAAACGAATGAAGTATGTAGGGTTAAGGCGAAAGTTTCCCCTTGGCGGTAATCCTAAGTTTGACAGACGTGTGGAGATAGAGATCACTTACGTGTCCAACAACAATTAAGGCCTTGTCATAAGAATATGAGGAATGCCATCTTCAAGATATTCCTCCCCTTCCTCAACAAAACCCATTTCGTTATAGAACGGTACCAGATAGGTCTGTGCAGAAAGTTTAATTTGATCCGATTTATATTTATCCCTGCAAGCATCCATTGAGGCTTGCATGATCAGTTTACCGTATGCTTTACCCCTGTGTGGTTCTCTTACTACCACACGTCCAATTGCGCAAACATCGAAATAAGCTCCGGGTTCGATGATCCTGGTATATGCTGACAGCTGTCCATCATCATATCCTAAAACGTGAAGCGCATCCTGATCTTTTCCATCAACATCCTGATAAGCACAATCCTGTTCAACAACAAAAACTTCCGATCGTAATTGCAGAAGATCATACAGTTCCTTTAAACTCAACTCATTGAAATACCTGGCCTTAATTTCCATATTCATCAATCTTGAACGATGATATCTTTTGGGTCCTTCCTGGCATACTCAGGTTGGATATTGATATGGTTGATCTGAAATTTATCATGAAGTATCTGTTCGATATTCTGAAGGATATCGTCAAATTCTGAAAGCGATATATTCCGATGGAATTCCACATGGGCCTCCAGGTGCGTTTCATCTTCGTTAAGTTGCCACACATGAATATGGAATGCTCTTTACCATATCTAAAACCTGGACCTCTTTTACTATCGACTGTATTTGAATCTCATCCGGGGTGAAAAGCATCAATACTTTATAGGATTGCTTTAGCAGCTCATAACCTACATATATCAGATAAATGGCAATGATCAAGGTGAGTACGCTATCTACCCAGAACATGCTAAAATACTTCATCAATAGCCCTCCGATCAATACCGCAAAACTAGCCAGCATATCGGTGAATAAATGCAAATGAGCGCTTCTCATATTCATATTAACCTTGGCGTCTTTCCGTAGAATCAAGACACTTAATCCGTTGGCTAGAATACCTAAAAGCGATAACCAAATAACGATATTCGATTCGATCTCAATCGGGGCGCTGAAACGCTTAATGGCTTCAATTATCAAAATGACTGCTACTATTACCAGAGTAGCAGAATTCACGAAAGCTGCCAGGATCTCCGCCCTTTTGTACCCAAACGTACGCTTTAAGGAGGCGCTTTTCTTCGAAAAGATAGTTGCCACATAACTGATAACCAGCGAAACAACATCAGAAAGGTTGTGTAGGGCATCGCTGATCAGCGAAAGACTGCCGGATATCAAACCGCCTATTACCTGGGCAACGGTAATTAAAAGATTTAATAAAATGGATATTAAAAGGTTTCTTCCTCTTAAGTCGGACGCATGCACATGATGATGATGGTTGTGACCCATTTAGCAACCGGCGGGAATTTTATCAACTCTTCTGGAATGTCGACCACCTTCGAATTCGGTATTCAGAAAAGCGTCTACCATTTCGATCGCCTGGGCTTCAGCTGTAAACCGCGCAGGGATACCTAGAATATTTGCGTTGTTGTGTTGTCTTGCCAACACGGCTAATTCCTTATTCCAACAAAGCGCCGCTCGAACTCCCTGATGTTTATTAGCGGTCATGCAAGCACCATTTCCACTACCGCATAGAATTATACCTAGATCGGCTCTGCCTTCAGTGACATCATCAGCTACCGGGTGAATAAAATCGGGATAATCAACACTATCGGAATTGTCGGTTCCATGATTTAGAACTTCGATATTCTTCGATTCTAAAAGTTCAATTATTGACATTTTATAAGCCGTTCCTGCATGGTCATTTCCAATCGCTATCTTCATAATTTCTAAACTTATTCTTCGGGATTTAAAGGTACAAAATATTGCATGAGTGAATCAGATTTGTTAACCCTTTTGTGGAATAATTGTTTGTATATGCCGGTAACTTTTTAAAAAATTAATTTGTATGGAAACATTTTTTTCTGTAGTAAAAAAATAGGTATACCAAACAAATAATTTTGTTTAAAAGGATCATGTACTTTTCAAAAGCTCGATAGCGGTTATTAACAGTTTTCACTAGATTAGTTATCCAGAATCTGTTGTTTAAATGTAATATGAACAACTGTTAATAAAGTGCACTAGCATGTTTAATTATATAAGGAATTCTTTAATCGAGATGTTAAGAAGTCAGTATAACATGTAAATTTCATTTTATCCAAATTATTACACAGGAATTTATTGCACATTTTAACAGCCTATTATATTAATAATAATACTATTTTAAATAAATATTATGATGATGATTATGTAATATAGAAGGTGTGGAAAAGTAAGTTTCACCTTGGTCTGGTAATTGAGTTTTAAACAGTAGTTTTGTGACTCAAATTTACCAGGAGATGGCCAAAAGAAGAAAGAAGAAGCGATCAAAACAGATTCCGAATCTTAGATCGGCAATTCTTCAGATTCTGAAGAACGGGCGCAACCAAGCCTTTAATTACAAACAAATAGCCGCTAAGCTTGGTGTTAACGATGCCAGTAGCCGGAACCAGATCATCAAAACCTTGAATAAACTTCATGCCAAGAAGGAGATCGAAGAAGTAGGCCGGGGGAAGTACAAAGCTGTTTTCAGATCGGAATACCATACTGGAGAAATTGAGATCACTCATAGTGGTGCGGGTTATGTGCACTGTGAAGGTTTTGAAGAGGATGTGTTTGTTAATGTTAATAACCTGAATAGAGCACTTGATGGTGATGAAGTTGAGATTTATATATTCAAAAGACGTAAACGAGGCCGTCCTGAAGGGGAGGTAACCCGCATCATTAAACGTTCAAAAACCGAATTCGTTGGCGTTATTCAGCTAAACAAAAAATTCGCATTCGTCGTTCCGGATTCCGGGCGAATGTATGTGGACGTTTTCGTGCCATTAAATAAGATCAAGAGAGCTAAGGATGGTGAGAAAGTAGTTGTTCTTATAGAAGAATGGCCGGATAATACTGACTCACCATCAGGTAGGGTCAAGCAGGTATTGGGTATGCCGGGTGAGCACGAAACCGAGATACATGCCATCCTGGCCGAATATGGACTTCCTTATGATTTTCCCAGTGATGTTCAGCGTTATGTTAAGAAGATCGATACCTCAATTAGGGCAGATGAGATAAAGAAAAGACGTGATCTCAGGAAGGTTCTTACCTTCACAATTGACCCTAAGGATGCTAAAGATTTTGATGATGCACTATCTTTCGAAACATTGAAAAATGGCAATTTTCGAATTGGGATCCACATAGCTGATGTGTCTCACTACCTGAAAGAGGGAACGGTGCTGGATGATGAAGCTTTTATCAGAGGAACGTCTGTTTATTTGGTTGACCGTGTAGTCCCTATGTTGCCCGAGGTGCTTTCCAACCTGGCATGTTCATTGCGGCCATTTGAGGAAAAGTACACCTTCTCGGCTATTTTCGAACTAAATGAGAAGGCCGAAATTAAAAACCAGTGGTTTGGAAGAACGGCGATTCTTAGCGATGCGCGTTTTGCATACGAAGAGGCTCAGCAGATCATTGAAACCAGATCTAAGAAGATATCTAAAGAAGTATCCTTGTCCGGTAAAGCTTATGAAACCGATCAGGAAATTGCAGATGCTATTATAAAACTCGATGAGTTAGCAAAGATCATGCGAAGGAAACGCATGCAAAACGGAGCAATTTCTTTCGATAAGGTAGAGGTGAAGTTCAATCTTGATGAGAACAATGAACCAACAGGTGTTTACTTTAAAATGTCGAAGGATGCGAATAAACTGATAGAGGAATTTATGCTGCTTGCCAACAAAAAGGTTGCTGAATTTATAGGAAAGCAAAATCCTAAGAAAACATTTGTTTACAGGATTCATGACGAACCGGACGACCAAAAACTGATAGATTTAAAGAACATCGTTTCACGATTTGGGCATAAGCTGGATCTGACCGGCACAAAAAAAATCAGTAATTCACTGAATAAATTATTAAAGGATGTTGTGGGTACAAAAGAACAGCATTTAGTTGACACCCTGACCATTCGAAGCATGAGTAAGGCTGAATATTCTGTGCATAATATTGGACATTATGGCCTCGCTTTTGAACATTATACACATTTCACCTCACCCATCAGGCGTTATCCGGATGTGATGGTCCATAGGTTGTTGCAGCATTACCTGGATGGCCGTAAGTCGGTGAATGAAGAGATCTATGAAGAACAGTGTGTATATTCATCCAATAGGGAATACTTAGCCACCAAGGCCGAACGGGATTCTATAAAATACATGCAGGTTAAATTTATGCAGGATCATAAGGACGAGGCATTTGAAGGCGTGATCTCAGGTGTGACCGATTGGGGCATCTACGTTGAGATCATCTCAAATAAATGTGAAGGCATGGTTAGAATCCGCGATATTCAGGATGACTACTATACCTTCGACCCCAAGGAATATGCCTTAGTGGGTGATGAAACCAAGAACACATACCAATTAGGTGAGGAGGTAACAGTTAAGGTAAAACAAACGGACCTGGTCAATAAACACCTCGATTTTCATTTACTTGGTAAAACCGAGGAACTAAAATAACTTCCCGAGACTGTAACAACAGAAGTTATAACATATCTTTACAATAAATTTTTTAACTACAGGTTACATAATAAACCCTCAAAAATCCATAACAATGAAAACTAGTATCCTGGCCCTCGCCTTTTTAGTTAGTACAATTTCCTTTTCACAAGAGCCGATTAAGAGATCTATCGGCGAATTTTCAATAGTAAAAGCATACGATCTTATCACTGTTGAAATGATCGAATCTGATGAGAATCGCGTGGAGATCTCGGGCAGAAATGCATCCGATGTTACAGTGGTCAATAAGAATGGCAAGCTTAAGATAAGAATGAATCTCGAGGAACTCCTTGACGGAAACGAAACCTTTGTAAAATTGTTCTATACCGATGTTGATGAAATAGACGCGAATGAAGGCGCCTATATTTATTCCAAAGATAAGATTGAGCAATTCGAAGTAGAACTCAGAGCCCAGGAAGGCGGTAAGATCAAGCTCGACCTGGATGTGAAAGTTGCTGATATGCGTGCATCAACCGGTGGAATTCTGGAATTGTCTGGCAAAACCAATAACCAGGACATCAGCATTAATACCGGGGGAGTTTATAAAGGCAAGGAACTCAACTCGGTTACAACAAAGATTGCAATAAGAGCAGGCGGAGAAGCAGAGGTTTTTGCTACTGAATTGGTGGATATCAACATCAGGGCCGGCGGTGACGTTTATATTTATGGCGACCCGAACACTGTTAACGAGAACCGCGCTCTGGGCGGAAGAATAAAGCGCATGCAATAAACGTTATTGCCTATTCTTTGCTAATTTTGTGGAAATGGACTCCACCTGATGTTTGATGATATATTAGCGGCAATACCATTCGGACTTATTTTAGCTTTTACTATAGGACCGGTTTTTTTTGTGCTGCTGGAAACAAGTGCAACCAAAGGTTTTAAGAGCGCCCTGATCTTTGACCTGGGCGTAATCCTTGCCGACCTTATTTTTATCGGACTTATATTCTGGAGTACCGGACGTCTTTTGGAAAAACTCAGGGACGATCCAAACTTCCTCATCTTTGGCGGGGTACTCCTTATCGTTTATGGGATTATTTCTTTCATTAAAACGTCACAATCCTTTCGGGCTATAGTAAAAGAATATCACCGGGTTGAAATCAAGAAGAATTTCGGGAAATTATTTATCAAAGGCTTTTTATTGAATTTTATAAATGTCGGCGTCCTTATTGGGTGGGTTGGGTTTATCATGATTGGCAGTTCGCTTACTACTTCTGAAAATGGGGTACAGGTCTTTATTATCACCATGCTGGTTGTGTACTTCATTGCAGATCTTTTTAAGATTGCTGTTGCCAAACGCTTGAGAAACCGACTTACCCCACGACTGATCTTTAAGACCAAAAAGATCATTGCCCTTGTTATTCTTGGATTTGGAGTACTGCTTCTGGTACAGGGCTTCTTTCCGGAAGAAAAAGAAAAGATCAAAGACCGCATTGAAAAGATAACGCCTAAAAAGCAAAGGAGCTCATAAAAAAGCGCCTGGAACAGGCGCTGTAGATCTGAGGCGTCTAGCGGATTCGAACCGCTGTAAAAGGTTTTGCAGACCTCTGCCTAGCCACTCGGCCAAGACGCCATTTTAGGACAGCAAATGTAACAAAAATTGAGGTTAATCCCCATTTAGGCCCTGTTTTTTCGATCTTCAGACATGATTATGGTAACCTTTTCGACATCACCCCCAATAGGCGGATTGAGTTTACTAACCCAAACGGTAGCAGACCTTACTCGGGCATCCTCATTCAGTATTCTTTCCAGTATGCGTCTGGCTACCGTTTCCAATAAATGCGTTGGCCTCAGCATCTCTTCTTTTATGATCTTATTTAGAAAGACGTAGTCAACGGTTTCACTTAAACGGTCTGATTTAGCCGAAGGCTGAAGATCTGCTTCAACCTCCAGGTCAACACTATAATCACTGCCAATCTTCTTTTCTTCGGTCAGGCAGCCATGATAAGCAAAGACCCTGATATTCTCTACACGTATTGTTCCCAATTCCCTTTGGTTTTCCGCAAATATATTACACTATAATTTAATACCTTTGCCTTTTATTTTTTGAAGCATGTCTGAAGAAACCAAATCACTGAATTTCCTTGAGCGAATCGTAGAAGAGGACCTAGCCTCGGGCATGTCTGAGGATGAGCTCCGATTCCGTTTTCCGCCCGAACCAAATGGCTATTTACACATCGGCCACACCAAGGCTATCGGGATCAGTTTCGGGCTGGGTGAAAAATACAAAGCACCTGTTAACCTTCGATTTGACGACACCAATCCAACAAAGGAGGAGAAGGAATATGTAGATGCTATAAAGCGCGATATAAAGTGGCTGGGCTATTCTTGGGATAAGGAGGTATATGCTTCCGATTATTTTCAAATCCTATATGATTGGGCCTTAAAGATGATCAAAGATGGCTACGCCTATGTTGACAGTCAGACTTCAGAAGAGATCGCCCGGCAAAAAGGAACACCAACAGAGCCCGGAACAAACAGCCCTTACAGAGACAGGCCGATTGACGAAAATCTCGACCTGTTTAAACGCATGAAAAATGGAGAATTCGAGACTGGCACACATGTGCTTAGAGCAAAAATCGATATGTCAGATCCGAATTTGCTCATGCGGGACCCGGTGATGTACAGGATCATGTATGCCCATCACCATCGAACGGGTGATGATTGGTGTATCTATCCTTTATACGATTGGACCCATGGCGAAAGCGATTACATCGAACAGGTTTCTCATTCGCTTTGTTCGATAGAATTCAAACCCCACCGTAAACTTTACAACTGGTTTCGTGACATCGTATTTGAGTACAGCAAGGACGAATATCCAATCCCGCCAAAACAAAGAGAATTCGCACGGCTGAACCTTAGCTATACCATCATGAGTAAGCGCAGGCTGCTCAAGCTGGTTGAAGAAGGCATTGTATCGGGATGGGACGATCCACGCATGCCTACCATATCGGGATTGAGACGCAGGGGATATACACCTGAAGCCCTTAAAAAATTTGTAGAGACCGTTGGAGTTCACAAAAGGGACAATGTGATAGATGTTTCTCTGTTAGAGTTTTGCATCAGGGAGGATTTGAACAAAAGGACGAACCGGGTGATGGCTGTGCTGAATCCTGTAAAGCTCATAATAGACAATTATCCTGATGGAAAGGAAGAATGGCTGGAAACCGAAAACAACCCGGAAGACCCTTCAACAGGAACTCGTAAAGTACCATTCTCAAAGGAACTATATATAGAACGGGAAGACTTTAAGGAAGAGGCCAACAGGAAGTTCTTCAGGCTTACCCTTGGAAAGGAGGTACGACTAAAAAGCGCTTATATCATTAAAGGTGAATCGGTGGTTAAGGATGATGAGGGAAATATCATTGAGATCCATTGCTCCTATGACCCAAAAAGTAAATCAGGCAGTGGCACAGAGGAGAGCATGCGAAAAGTTAAGGGCACACTGCATTGGGTTACGATCAATCACGCTATACCGGCCGAAGTGCGTGTTTATGACAGACTGTTTTATGACGAAGCGCCAGATGGGCGCAAAGACAAGGACTATATGGAATTCCTGAATCCGGATTCCTTGAAATTGGTAAATGCTTTTGTTGAACCGGGACTGGCCGATGCAATGCCAGGAGACCGTTTCCAGTTTCAAAGGCTTGGTTACTTTAACGTAGACGACGATTCGACAGCAGAAAAACTGATCTTCAATAAAACAGTTGGCCTGAGAGACACCTGGGCCAGGAAAAATAAATAATAAACCCGGGTTGATACCCGGGCTTATCTTATAATCAATCAAAAAATTAGTAAACTACTCACCTTCGTTTTTCTTTATGTTCCTATTCTTCATGGCCTCACCGATCTGATTACTCGCAGTGAAACTGGCCACCATATTGTTCAGCATGTCGCTTCCGGCCTGAGGAGAATTAGGTAACAAAATAAGGTTAGAGTTTGTTTCTTCACCAATAGCTTGTAGTGTATCATAATGCTGGGTTACTACGATGAGTGCTGAAGCTTCCTGGGAATTGATCCCCACCTTGTTCAATACCTCAACAGATTCTTCCAGCCCTCTTGCGATCTCTCTTCGCTGATCTGCTATACCCTGACCCTGTAAGCGCTTGCTTTCGGCTTCGGCCTTAGCTTTTTCAACGATTAGGATTCGCGCTGCATCACCCTCGTACTGAGCGGCTATCTTTTCGCGTTCAGCCGCATTGATTCGATTCATCGCAGCTTTGACCTGGGAATCCGGATCGATGTCGGTTACCAGTGTTTTGATAATATCATATCCATAATCCAACATAGCGTCATTAAGTTCAGATTTCACCGCGATAGCGATATCATCTTTCTTAACAAAGACGTCATCGAGTTTCATCTTAGGTACTTCGGCACGCACCACATCAAACACATAACTTGTGATCTGGTCATGGGGGTAATCCAGTTTATAGAATGCATCGTAGACCTTGTCCTTAATAACCTTGTACTGCACAGACACTTTTAGTTTAACAAATACGTCGTCCAGGGTCTTGGTCTCAACCATGACATCCAGCTGCTGGATCTTTAAACTCAAACGGCCCGCAATACGGTCTACCAAAGGGATTTTGAGGTGTAGGCCCGACTGACGAATGCTGTGAAATCTACCGAACCTTTGAATGATCGCAGCCGTTTGTTGCTTAACGATAAAGAAGCAAGAGATAAATATTATTAATCCAAAAAATAATACGGGAATTAAAATAAAATCCATAATCAAGAAATAAAGTAGTTATAAAAATAATTCATACGAATTTAAGTTATATTTGGGCAACCATACCAAACAATCATGCAATTTAAACCCGCTTTATTATTAGTAGCCTTTTGCTTGCTATTTGTTACACTTAGTCATAGTCAACCCAAGAATTATGTGATTCAAAATATCTTCTCTGTTGGCGGCGGGCTATCCTCTTTTGACATCTCAACAGACAATTTTATTACGAAATCAAGTAACGGCTGGTTTGTGTCTGCGGGCATTGGGGCTCCGCTACCCAACAAATGGTATGATATCAGCTATAACATCCAACTTGCCGAAAACAAAGTTGAGCTGTCTGGCCGTGTGTCTGATGATGTTAATGGTGATGAATCTCTGGAATACAAAATATTTACAACCCAGGTGGGTATTGTTTTCCACGTGAACATCATCGGGTCTACTTTTACCCTGGATCTTGGACCGCAACTTCAATATAATGGAGAGATGGAACTGACCGATAGAGACATGGAAAGTTACTTTATCAATGGGTTTGAGCAGCTTATGGCTGCCGACATCGAAGACATCAATAATTTCAACCTAAATGCCATGGGTGGGGTAACCCTCAGTTTTGGCAATTTTAAACTGCGCGGACAAGCTATTTATGGCGCTTTGAATATGCTGAATAAGTTAAACGATCAAAACCTCAACACAGGGTCGAGCGTTGATTTCAAAGGCAACCCCATCATGTTCACCGCCGGAGCATTTATCAGTTTTTAGGAAGGGATTCAATTGCTCTTTCAATTCGGCTTATCGTTTCATCCTTGCCGATTAGAAGCATGATTTGGAAAACATCAGGACCCTGAAGACTGCCAACAAGTGAAAGCCGTAACGGCATCATTACCTTTCCAAAACCGATGTCGTTCGAACTAATCCACTGCTTGATATTTGATTCGAGCTTTTGTGCCGTGATCTCCTGGGTGTGCTGAATGATCTCAACAATCGTTGTCAGCAATTCAGCAGCTCCGGGCTTGAAAGCTTTCAGCAGGGCTTTTTCATCGTAATCGCTTGGAGGTTTAAAAAAGAAATGTCCCTGCTCCCAGAAATCATTTACGAATGTCGTCCGCTCTTTAATAAGGCTGACTACTTGCCCGACGTATTCATTTGAGAATTCATTCAGTTCTACCCGGCTATCTTTAAATGCCCTGACTAATTCCCCATCATCCTGTTCCTGCATATAATGATGGTTATACCAATTCACCTTGTCAGGATCGAAACGCGCTCCGGATTTGTTGACCTGGTCTATACTGAATGCCTTCACCAGTTCATCAAGCGAAAACAATTCCTGTTCAGTGCCTGGATTCCACCCCAGGAAAGCAAGAAAATTTATAACAGCCTCAGGAAAATACCCAGCTTCTCTATATCCTGAAGAAATAACATTTGTGGCCGGGTCCATCCAATCCAATGGAAATACCGGAAACCCGAGTTTTTCCCCATCACGTTTGCTCAATTTACCCTTGCCAGAGGGCTTGAGGATCAATGGCAAATGAGAAAATTGCGGCGCCTTCCAACCAAAAGCATCATAAAGTTGTTGGTGCAGGGCCAGTGAGGGCAGCCATTCTTCACCGCGGATCACGTGACTTATCTGCATCAAATGGTCATCGACAATATTGGCCAAGTGGTAGGTAGGCATGCCATCACTCTTAAACAACACCTTATCATCCAGGGTGTTCGAATCTATGGAGATATGACCGCGAACCTGATCGGTCAATCGTATGACCTGATCCTTTGGCGACTTGAAACGGATCACATAATCATCACCGGAGCTTAATCTTGCAGCTAATTCTTCAGCATTTAAAGACAGCCCATTATCAAGTGTTTCCCGATTGTGCCAATTGTAAATGAAAGTTTCTCCTTTCGATTCATATTCTGAGCGAAGTTCTGCCAACCGCTCCGGAGTATCAAAGGCATAATATGCCTTTTCCGTTTCAATTAACTTGTCGGTATATTGCTTGTATAGCTCTTTCCGCTCACTTTGACGATATGGACCATACCGACCTGGTTTATCCGGCCCTTCATCATATGGAATACCACACCAGTTCAATGCTTCCACGATGTAATCTTCAGCCCCTTCAACATATCGTTTACTGTCGGTATCTTCAATACGAAGCACGAATGTGCCATTGTGTTTTTTAGCGAATAAGTAATTAAATAGGGCAGTACGAACACCACCGATATGAAGTGGTCCGGTTGGACTGGGCGCGAAACGAACTCTGACAGCCTTAGCCATTGCAATGTTGTTTCGGCAAATATAAAACGAACAATACTGAATTGAAATGATTTAAGCCGAAATCATGACCTTTGGGATCCGCTTGTTCATAACCTTGAACCAAAGAGGAGGAATAAGCGACATCACCATTGACGTAGGATATCCGAACGGCATTTGAGGGCTATCCTCATGGCAATCCAGGATCTGATACTTTTTAGAAGATTTATAATGATGATCGCTGTGACGGGTTAGTTCATAGAGTACAATTCGGCCAATAATATGATTGGAATTCCAGGAATGAATTTCTTTAACGCGCTCATAGCGCCCTGAAGCTGTCTTTAGCCGTAACAACCCATAATGCTCTATATAATTGACGGTTTCAAGCAATAAAAAGCCCACAACAGCACAAAGTAAGGCAAATATCAATCCGGCGCTTCCAAAGAGAAGATAGATAGCGAGCAGGTAAAACAGTTGAAGTATAATATACCAGAACATATCGTTTCGCCTTGAAAAGAACCCGAGATTGTAATTGCTTAGCAGCATATTTTGAATTCGCCAGGCGCTGATGTATTGCCTGAACACCGATGTGATCCAAAAGGAATAGACTGACTGATTATATCTGGCCGTTGCCGGATCTTCGGGCGTAGCCGCATGCAAATGGTGCCCGAAGTTGTGTTCTATATAAAAATGCATGTACAAAGAAGGAAGCAACAAAGCCTTTCCGAGAAAGCGCTCTTTCGAGGCTTGCCGGTGCCCCAATTCATGCCCCACGTTGATTCCATTAACACCAAAAACGATCCCAACCGTAAGGACAAGGCCTACGTATTCTGAAGCGGACAGGGAAACAGAGCTTAGCACAAAAAGAGCATATGCAAGAGCGCCATAAACAATGGGCAGATTCAAATAGAGCATCCAGTCAAATACTCGGTTCTTCAAGTTGCTTTGCACTTCTTCTTCGGTAAGGTTATGATCATCAACAGGAAAGATCAATTCAAGAGCCGGAAGAACGACAAATGCATATATCACCGTACCATATAACCAGGGCCCTTGAAGGGTGATCCCCAATAGGGCTACAAGAGGAATGGTAAAGGCCGCGAGATATTTTAAGTCCTTCATAGCTAAAAGATTAGCTGTTTATCGATAATCTTGTTAAAATCTCCTACTTTAACAGAATCTTACCAAAGTTAGACAATTGCAAGACAAAATAAAATTGTAGTTTTATTAGTTTAATATCAGAAAACCTCAAATTTGAGCAACTTCGAAACCATACAGCAAAAGCTGGAGCAATTTACCTCCCGCTATTATACCAACGAGCTTATCAGGGGTGGTATACTGTTTTTTGCCATTGGTTTGCTGTATCTGATCCTTACAACTTTTATAGAACATATACTTTGGCTGGACACTGTGGGCCGCACCATTCTGTTTTGGTTATTCGTGGCGGTTGAGGCCTTTCTTTTTGTCCGATTTATCGCTTTTCCATTGGCCAAGCTGTTCAAGCTTAAAAAAGGGATAGATAATGAAACAGCATCCAAGATCATAGGCAACCACTTCCCTGAAGTGAGCGACAAACTTCTGAATATCTTACAGCTGAAGGAGAGCGCCGGGCAGACAGAGCTTTTGTTGGCAAGTATTGAACAAAAATCAGAACGGATCAAACCGGTTCCTTTCAAACTGGCCGTTGATTTAAAAAAGAATAAGAAATACCTCAAATATGCGGCTATACCTATAGTCATATTGGGCCTGTCATTCCTTTCCGGAAAGATAAATTGGTTCAGCGATAGTTATTCGCGCATGGTAAACTACCAAACGGCATATGAGCCCCCCGCTCCATTTCAGTTTTATCTGGCGAACAACGAACTTAGGGCAATTGAAAACCAGGATTTCGTGCTTGTTGCGAGCACCGAAGGCGAGATTGTTCCGGAAGATGTGCAGATCAGCTATAATGGGGAAACCTATTTCCTGAAACAGCTGGCTCAAAATGAATTCGAGTTTGTATTTACGCAACCCAAGGAATCGATAGAGTTTTTCTTAATGGCGAATGGGGTACGCTCAAAGCCATATAGGCTGGATGTTGTAGAAGTACCGACCCTATTGAGCTTTGACATGCTGCTGGACTATCCGGCTCATACGCGTAAAAAGGACGAAATTCTGAGGAGCAATGGAAATGCTGTGGTCCCGCATGGCACAAAAGTAACCTGGAAACTACGGACCAGATCAACGGAGGAGGCAACTTTATCAACCTCGGACACCATTCTTCCTTTTGGATTGGATGGAGAGGTTTTTGAGCTTTCCAAGAGATTATACAGCCCATTGGATTACGATATTAAAACGAGTAACAGCAACCTTAAGGATTATGAAAGCCTGTCTTATGCAATAGACATTGTCCGGGATGAATATCCTGAGATCAATGTGAAAATGCAGAAAGATTCTCTTGACATGGAAACGTTGTATTTCTATGGGCAACTCGGCGATGATTA
>CAJIBQ010000177.1_pt1 | contig 20072 bp, 11 predicted proteins | sample 9199391 | NCBI WGS metagenome assembly CAJIBQ01 (sample SAMEA7708309, study PRJEB35096) | sediment metagenome | biome: marine neritic benthic zone biome [ENVO:01000025]; feature: sediment [ENVO:00002007]; material: shallow marine sediment [ENVO:03000034] sea grass bed [ENVO_01000059] ... | reverse complement strand
CATGGCAAGGAGATCGGGAAGACGGCTGCGAACCTGCTCATCGATCGACTGGAAAGCGAAGAGGATGACGAGAATTATAGAACAGTGGTTATTGAAACCGAATTGATAGAAAGGGAGTCGACCAAATAGATTTTCTTTGAAAATTTAAAATCTTTTATATCTTTACATCCAGTCAAAACTTATATTTCCACTTCTCAAATAAGTTTTGATGAGTCTTCGCGCTTGTCAAAATAGTAGTCACTAAAACATACTATTTATGAAAAAGCGTAAACTGGGTTTCTGGGAAATTTGGAACATGAGCTTCGGTTTTCTTGGAATTCAATTCGGTTTTGCCCTTCAGAATGCGAATACATCACGAATCTTTGAAACCTTAGGTGCTGAGATCGATCAGTTGGCCGTGTATTGGCTTGCCGCTCCGGTCACAGGATTGGTGGTTCAGCCCATTATCGGTTATTTTAGCGATCGCACCTGGCATTCACGATTGGGCAGGCGTCGTCCTTATTTCCTTGTAGGCGCCATCTTCGCTTCTATTGCCTTATGCATGATGCCGAATTCACCGGTTTTGTGGATGGCCATAGGAACTTTATGGATCATGGATGCATCGATCAACGTGTCTATGGAACCTTTCCGGGCCTTTGTAGGTGACAATCTGCCAGATGAACAACGTACCCTTGGATTTGCCATGCAGAGTTTCTTCATCGGCATTGGTGGATTTGTTGGTTCATGGCTTCCGTATATTTTCACCAATTGGTTGAATATTTCAAATACGGCACCCGAAGGCGTTATTCCGGATACGGTAAAGTATTCATTCTATTTGGGCGCCGCCGCTTTTTTCCTGGCTGTGCTTTGGACTGTTATCAGGTCGAAGGAGTATACCCCTGAGGAATTCGAGGCCTTTGAAGAGGCTGCCAAGTCAGCGGGAGAATCGAAAGAAACCAACAAGGTAGTCACCATCAAACAACAATCTTCATTCGGGCTATGGATGATGATCGTCGGGCTGGTATCGACCATGGCATTGGCCTATTTCGATATGAGAAAGGACCTCTATATCCTGGCTGTAGGCTTGGCCCTTGTTGGATTGCTATTCCTTTTGGCGTCAGCCTTGCGAAAATCAAATAAGGAAAATGGATTTATACATATTATGACAGACCTGCTGCGCATGCCGGATACCATGAAACAACTTGCGGTAGTGCAATTCTTTTCCTGGTTTGCCATGTTCTCCATGTGGATCTATGCCACTTCCGGTGTGACCAGCCATATCTATGGAACATCCGATACTACTTCTCAACTCTACAACGAAGGCGCAGATTGGGTAGGTGTATTGATGGGTATAAAATTTGGTGTGGCGGCATTGGTGGCTTTCCTGATTCCGGTGTTGGCTAAAAAGACATCGAGAAAGGTGGCGCATTTGATCTGTCTTTGTTTGGGAGGACTTGGATTGATTTCCTACTATTTTATATCGAATCCCGATTTTCTTCTGGTCTCTATGATAGGTGTAGGAATTGCATGGGCCAGTATACTATCTGTACCATATGCCATGCTTACGGGCAGCTTACCAGCGAATAAAATGGGATACTATATGGGAGTTTTTAACTTTTTCATCGTTATCCCTCAGATCGTGGCGGCATCCATACTAGGATTTATGCTTACCAAGTTTTTTAACGGCGAACCCATTTATGCCCTTGTAACGGGTGGGATCTCCATGATCCTGGCTGGTTTCTTAACCTTGCGTGTCCATGACCGTGCATCAATAGAAATAAATGAATAAAAAAGCAGTCATATTTGATCTTGATGGCGTAATAGTCGATACGGCTAAATATCATTTTTTGGCCTGGAAGAAACTGGCCAATTCTATTGGAATAGACTTCGATGAGGCCATGAACGAGCAACTAAAAGGTGTGAGCAGGAAGCGTTCCCTGGAAAAGATCCTCGAATGGGGTGATAAGTGTTTGGAAGAGGACCATTTCATGGAACTGATGGCCAGGAAAAATCAAGACTACCTGGACTATATCAAAAAAATGGACAGGTCGGAGATATTGCCCGATGTGATGTGGATGCTCGATTACCTGGATGCAAATGAAACAAAATACGCCCTTGGGTCTGCCAGTAAAAATGCACGTCGGATCATCAAGCAATTGGATCTGGTGGATTCCTTCAGTGCAATCGTTGATGGGAATGATGTAAAAAAAGCAAAACCCGATCCACATGTCTTTCTGGTTGCGGCGGAACAATTGGGCGTCGAACCTGAGGACTGCATAGTTTTTGAAGATTCGGTAGCAGGAATCCAGGCTGCAAATATTGCCGGAATGACCTCGATTGGAATTGGAAAGAAAAGTGTGCTTCACGAAGCCGATCACGTGTTTAAGGACTTTACCGAGATCTCTATGAATTTTATGGACGAATTAATTAAAGATGAATCAAGATTACATAAAACCTGATATTTGGTCAATTATTGAAGAAGGCTTTGACGCGGACAGGGTCAAGGCATCAGAAAGCTTGTTTAGCCTCGGCAATGGTGCCATGGGTCAACGGGCTAATTTTGAAGAATACTATTCAGGCCCTACCTTTCAGGGAAGTTATATAGCCGGAGTTTATTATCCCGATAAAACCAGGGTAGGTTGGTGGAAAAACGGCTATCCCGAATATTTTGCCAAAGTGCTTAATGCTCCGAATTGGATCGGTGTTGACGTACTTGTAGATGGCGAAGTTCTCGATTTGAATACCTGTACCGCTATATCCGGTTTCAGAAGAGAACTGAACATGAAAGAAGGATGGTACAAACGAAGTTTCGAAGCTACCATGACGAATGGAACCACACTTCAAGTTGAATCTCTCAGATTCCTGAGTTTAGAACATGATGAACTTGGCTGTATACGTTATAGCATCACACCCATTAATAAAGATGTTAAGATCAACATGCAACCCTATTTAGACAGTGGAATTTCCAATGAGGATAGCAATTGGGATGATCAGTTCTGGGATAGTTTTGATGTGAGCCATTCAGACAATAAAGCGTTTATCCAATCACGAACCATGAAGACGCTGTTCTACGTGTGTACCTTCATGAGTTCGAAAGCCGTTCTCGATGGAATTGAATTAGAAGCATTACCTGAAGTCAAAACTTCGTCTTCTACGATCCATCATGACTATGAAGAGCAGGTCAAAGCAGGACAGACCATGACCATAGAAAAATTTAGTGGCTATACGGTCGACAGGAATCATGATAAGAACGAATTGGTGACAGAGGCTTCCAATGTAATTACTCAAGCTGAGCAAAAAGGATTCGATGCCCTGTTAAAAGGCCAAAATAAGGCCTGGGAAGGGATCTGGTCCATGGCCGATATCACCATTGATGGTGATATAAAAGCACAACAAGCCATTCGATTTAATATTTTTCATCTGAATCAGACTTATTTGGGAACCGATGCAAGTTTGAATATCGGTCCGAAAGGCTTCACAGGTGAGAAATATGGCGGCAGTACCTATTGGGATACTGAGGCCTATTGCCTGCCATTTTATATGTCAACAAAGAACCATAAGGTGGCCAGAAACCTGTTGGCATATCGATATAATCATCTGCAAAAGGCCATTGAGAATGCTGAGAAATTGGGCTTTTCAAATGGTGCAGCACTTTATCCCATGGTTACCATGAATGGTGAAGAATGCCATAATGAATGGGAGATCACATTCGAGGAGATCCACCGAAATGGGGCCATAGCCTATGCCATTTATAATTATTGCCGATATACTGGCGACTATGGGTACATACCTGAAAAAGGCCTTGAAGTGCTGATTGGGATTTCAAGATTTTGGCATCAGCGTGCATCTTACTCGACCCAAAGAGAGAAATATGTGATTCTTGGTGTTACTGGCCCTAACGAATATGAAAACAATGTGAATAATAACTGGTACACCAATTATATCGCTAAATGGTGTATCGATTATACCATTGAGAACATTGAAAAGGTCAAACTGGAATCGGATACCGATTACACACGGGTGATGAATAAGGCAAAATTATCCAATGCCGAGATCGAACAGTGGAAATCGGTTGCGAACAATATGTATATGCCGTATTCCGAGAAATATGATGTTTATCTTCAGCAGGACAGCTTCCTCGATAAAGAATTTACAACTGTTGATCATTTAGACCCGGCTGAGCGACCAATTAACCAGTATTGGTCCTGGGACAGGATACTCCGATCCCCATATATCAAACAGGCCGATGTACTACAGGGTTTCTATTTCTTCGAAGAGGATTTCAGCCTTGAAGATCTCGAACGTCATTTTGATTTCTATGAGCCTTTCACGGTACATGAAAGTTCCTTATCACCTTGTGTACATGCCATCCTTGCCGGAAAGATCGGGAAGATCCAACAAGCCTATGAGTTCTATTTAAGGACCTCTCGCCTGGATCTCGATGATTATAATAAGGAAGTTCATGAAGGCCTGCATATTACAAGTATGGCAGGTACCTGGATGAGCATTGTTCAGGGATTTGGTGGTATGCGGATCAAGAATGATATGCTTGCATTTGAGCCCAATATACCGGAACAATGGGATGCATTTTCATTCAAAATCAACTTCAGAGGCCAGATTTTGAAGGTTAAAGTGAGTAAGACGGAAACCAATTTTGAATTGGAAGGTGATCAGGAACTCGATATTCTGGTCAACGATAAAATAGTAAGTATAACCCCTAATAATTTAGTAACTGTATAAGAGATGAGGACTCAAGCTATATTTAAGATCGCCCTGATTGCCATGTTAATGATTGGATGCAAAGAAAAGGGTGAGACCGATGTAGCAACAGATGCCGATTCGGTGTTAACTACTGAAAATCCTAAAGATATGCGTGTTGAACCGCCTAATTGGTGGGTGGATTTTAAAAATACAGAGCTGCAGTTGCTGGTACACGCCGAAGCAATTGGAAAGGCATCCGTTACTATAGATCATCCGGGTGTTACTTTAAAGGAAGTTCATATGGCAAACAGCCCGAATTATTTATTCCTGGACCTGGAATTATCAGCTTCAGTTAAGGCCGGAACCATTGAGATTGAATTTTCAGACGGAGAGGAACAAAAAGTATACAATTATGAGCTGAGATCCAGGGAAAAGGATGCCGACCAGTATATCGGATTTGACAATTCAGACGTGATTTTCCTGATCACTCCGGATCGGTTTGCCAATGGCGATCCGACCAACGACTCATATGACGATCTAAGGCAACAAGGTATTGACAGAGGTCATGATTACAAACGTCATGGTGGTGATATTCAAGGGATCATTGATCATTTGGATTATATCCATGACCTGGGTTATACGGCAATTTGGTCATGCCCCTTGCTCATCAATGATATGAAAGAGCAGTCGTATCACGGTTATGCCATAACAGACCTTTATCGGGTTGATCCGCGTTTCGGAACACTGGATAAATACAAGGAACTTGCAGATAAGGCAGCCGATCTAGGTATCAAACTGATCATGGACCAGATAGCTAACCATTGTGGAGTGGAGCATTGGTGGATGAAGGATCTGCCATTTTCAGACTGGGTGAATAACCAGGATAATTACGAGGCCAATATCGACAACTGGGGTTGGGAAGTCACCAAATTTTCCAATCACAGGCGAACGACCAACCAGGATATTTATGCCAGTGAAATAGATAAGAAAGGCATGACAGATGGCTGGTTTGTGGATGCCATGCCCGATTTGAATCAGCGGAATCCATTTATGGCCAAATACCTTATCCAAAATAGCATTTGGTGGATCGAAACTGCCGGTTTGGGAGGGATTCGTCAGGATACCTATCCTTACCCGGATAAGGATTTTATGAGTGAATGGGCCGGTGCCATCATGAACGAATATCCCAATTTTAATATCGTAGGTGAGGAGTGGAGCTATAATCCGCTTTTGATAGCGTATTGGCAGGAAGGTGCTGAGAATCAGGATGGCTACGATTCTAACTTGCGATCGACCATGGATTTCGCCATGCAGAAAAATATCATAGATGCGTTGAACGAAGAAGAACGCTGGGATAAGGGGCTTGTTAAGATCTATGAAGGCCTGGCCAACGATTTTGCCTATCCTTCGCCCAAAGACATCATGCTTTTTACAGATAACCATGATATGAGTAGAATCTATACCCAATTGAAAGAAGATCTTGTGAATACGCAAATGGCAGTGGCAACGGTACTGACCTTACCAAGAACGCCGCAGTTATATTACGGCACCGAGATATTGATGAACGATACCGCAAAACCAGGAGATCACGGCTTGATCAGAACCGATTTCCCGGGTGGCTGGGAAGGTGATGCTGTGAATGCGTTTACCGGAGAAGGCTTAACAGACGACCAAAAGGAGATGCAAAACTTTATGAAGACCCTGTTGAATTTCAGAAAGTCTTCAACAGCGATCCACTCTGGACAAACCATGCATTTTGCCCCGGACAAGGGGACCTATCTCCTTTGCAGAAAAAATGACGATGAAATCGTGATTCTTATCCTGAATAAGAATGAAGATTCAACTACTCTTGATTTGAATCGCTTTGCAGAACTTGGTTTGGATGGAAAATCACTTAAAAATATCATTTCAGGAGAAACGATTTCCTGGGTTAATGAAATGAACCTGGATGAACGGGGTGTCATATTGCTAACCACAAAGCTGGATTAAGTATTGAAACAGATCACATTTTTAATCGCTTGTTTGCTTTTTCAACTCAGTGTTGGACAGGTCACCTTTGTCATAGACGAATTGCCTGAAGGTCACGACTTCGAACAATCGATTTATATCTCAGGTGATTTTGAAGACTGGTCCGGAGGCAAAGAAGATTTTAGATTAAACAAGGATAGCCAGAAATACAGCATTACCATTCCCGAAGAATACTGTAAGCTCCTGTTCAAATTTACACTGGGCTCATGGGCAACTGTTGAAACCACAGCAGATGGAAGTGCAACAGACAACAGGACCTACGATTGTAAACAAGGGGAAAAAACGGTAAAGATTGCTATTCGTGGCTGGACGGTTCCCGGAAGTTCGAAACCGGTTAAATCGACAGCCAGGGAAAATGTTCAAATTTTATCTGAGGAATTCAAAATGCCTCAACTGGATCGCAAAAGAAGGATCTGGATCTATCTGCCTGCCGATTATGAAAGTTCCGATGAACGCTACCCGGTACTTTATATGCATGATGGTCAAAATCTTTTCGATGTGGCCACCTCATATGCAGGTGAATGGCATGTGGATGAGATCATGGATCGCATAACCGCAAATACAGGCTTTAAAGCAATAGTCGTAGGAATTGATAACGGCCAGGAATTTAGGTTTAATGAATATTCACCCTATGAGCATCCCCGCATTGATAAACCGGAAGGAGAAGATTATGTAAACTTCTTAGTCAAAACCCTGAAACCATATATCGATGAGAACTTCAGAACCAAAAGCGATTCTGATAATACCGGGATAATGGGAAGTTCTATGGGAGGACTGATATCCCATTATGCAGCATTGTCATATCCAGGTGTTTTTGGAAAAATAGGCGTGTTTTCCCCTTCGTTTTGGATTTCTGAAAAGGCGTTTGAATTTGCTGAGGCACAAAGCGAACTGGATAATATGCGTATGTATTTTCTTATGGGTGATCGGGAAGGTGAAGATGCGGTTCCAAATATGGACAAGATGATCAGCACGATGAGTGGATCGGGTTTCCTGGGAGATATTAAAAGAAAAGTTGTAAAAGGTGGTCAGCATAATGAGAAACTATGGCGCGATAATTTTGAAGAGGCCATGCTGTGGCTTTTCGAAATCGATCAGCCTGTTTTGGGAAATGCCTATCGTATTTATGAGAGTATTAAAGCAACCGATCATGGGGTCGAGATCAAAGTAAATGATGGGCTGTATCAGATTCAGTATTATTCACCGGAAATTGTAGAAACCACCTTTATTCCTGAGGGACAGGAATTTAAGGATGAATCGCATGCAGTAGTTTTAAATACGAAATCATCGAGTGACCGAATCGCTGATGGAGACGAAGGCGTGATTGTATATTCTGACGGTATTGATCTAATTATAAATAAGAATCCATTTCAAATTGCCTACTCATATAAAGATCAAATTATTTTATCAGAGAAAAAAGGGTATCATAAAACCGATTATGGCGAAGCCATTCAATTCAACGTTTCACAAACCGAAGTACTATATGGTGGAGGCGAACGCGCACTGGGGATGAACAGGCGTGGTAATAAACTGCAGCTGTATAATAAGGCACATTACGGTTACGAATATCGATCACCCTTGATGAACTTTTCCATGCCGATCGTGATGTCATCCGAAGGGTATCTGGTGCATTTTGACAATGCACCAATCGGGTATTTGGATCTGGATAGTCAAATGGACAATACCATAACTTACGAAACGATATCCGGAAGGAAAACCTACCAGGTGGTTGTTGGAGATGACTGGTATGACCTCATAGATAATTACACCGATTTAACCGGGAAACAACCCATTCCCCCACAATGGGCCTTCGGCAATTTTGCAAGTCGGTTTGGCTACCATTCGGAAGCTGAAACGCGTATGACCATCGATAAATTCAGGGAAGAGAAGATCCCGGTTGATGCCGTGATCCTCGATATTTATTGGTTTGGTAAGGACATACAGGGCCATATGGGAAACATGAGATTTTTAAGAGATTCGTTTCCCAATCCGGAAAAGATGATCGGCGATTTTGAAAAAGCCAATGTCAAAACCATACTGATCTCGGAACCTTTCATCCTCACCACTTCCGAACGTTGGGAGGAGGCGGTTGAGAATAAGGCATTGGCCGTTGATTCAACCGGCAATCCGTTTACTTTTGATTTTTATTTCGGGAATACCGGGATAGTAGATGTTTATAGCGAAAGCGGCAAGACCTGGTTCTGGAATATCTATAAAGAAATAGCCGAAATGGGAGTTGCCGGTGTCTGGGGCGACCTGGGTGAACCGGAGGCACATCCCTCTGAAGCCATTCATGCAACAGGTACTGCAGATGAAGTGCATAATACCTATGGGCATGATTGGGCCAGGTTGGTATATGAAGGCTACAGGAAAGACTTCCCCGATCAAAGACCCTTTATACTGATGCGGGCAGGCTATTCAGGTTCACAGCACTATGGACTAATTCCATGGTCGGGTGACGTTTCGCGTAGTTGGGGCGGTTTCAATCCTCAAATCGAGATCGCATTGCAAATGGGCATGCAGGGCATGGGTTATTTCCATTCGGACCTCGGTGGGTTTGCAGGAGGAAACCTGGATGATGAGCTCTACACCCGTTGGTTACAATATGGTGTGTTCCAACCCATTTTCAGGCCTCATGCACAGGAGGTGGTACCTTCCGAACCGGTATTTAGAGCGCCCAAAGCAAAGGCGTTGGCAAAGAAAAGCATAGAATTGCGTTACCGCATGCTACCCTATAATTACACCCTGGCATTTGAAAATAGCCAGACCGGTGCACCATTTATGCGACCATTGTTCTTTTCAGAACCGGAAAATCAAGATCTTTGGACCGATTCCGACACCTTTCTTTGGGGTTCCGATTTCCTCGTATCGCCCGTCGTAGAGCAAGGGCAGAAGGAGAAATCTGTTTATTTTCCTAAAGGGTCGGCCTGGTTCGATTTCTATAGCGGTCAGCGTATCGAGGGTGGACAATCCAGAACAGTTCGGACCAATGAAGAATTCATACCTACATATGTCCGGGCAGGGGCATTTATCCCATTTGCGAAGCTTGTACAAAGCACCGCCGAATATGACCGGGACTATATTGAACTCCATTATTACCATGACAACGATATTTTTGCTTCAAGCGGAAAACAATATATTGATGACGGTAAAACGCCCGAGGCCTATTCAAATGGCATATATGAAATCCTGACCTATGAAAGCCGCTTAAAGGGCAAAAAACTCAATTTCAGGTTTAATCGAGAACATGGGAATGCCTATTTCCCGATGGACAAGTTGGTAGAATTAATAGTATATAGAATAAATAACAAACCAAGGCAGGTTCGTGTCAATGGAGGCAAAGTAAGTTATGAATACCAGGAACGATCGAATACCTTGATTATCCCGGTTGAATGGCCCCGTGATGAGGCTACCAAGGTGACAATAAAATTTAAGTAGTGAGCAGATATATCTTATTCGTATTGATCTTGGCCCTTTTTCTGGGGTGTAAGAAAACTGAACCGGTTGCAGTTGTAAACGATCAGCAGCAATCGACCTCCTTTATTTGGGAAGGCGCCAATGTTTATTTTTTGTTGACGGACAGGTTTAACAATGGAAACCCGGATAACGATCTCAACTTCGACAGGTCCAAGGAAACCGGAAAACTTCGAGGCTTTGAAGGTGGCGACATCCAAGGGGTTACCCAGAAGATCAAGGCGGGTTATTTTAACGATTTGGGCATTAATGCCATCTGGATGACTCCTGTTGTTGAACAGATACATGGCGGAACAGATGAGGGCACAGGATATTCTTATGGTTTTCATGGTTATTGGACCAAGGACTGGACAGCCATAGATCCGAATTTTGGAAATGCTGCCGATCTTGCGGAACTTGTTAAAACGGCACATGCCAACGGGATCCGAATTCTTTTGGATGCCGTGATCAACCATACAGGTCCGGTTACGGAGAAAGACCCGGTCTGGCCTTCAGAATGGGTGCGTACGGAACCACAGTGTAAATACAATTCTTACGAATCGACGATCAGCTGCACTTTGGTTAAGAACTTACCGGATATTTTAACCGATAGCAATGAGGCCGTTGACCTTCCGCCCCAGTTGGTCGATAAATGGAAAGCGGAAGGCCGCTACGATGAGGAAGTGGCCGAGCTCGATGCTTTCTTTGAGCGTACCGGACATCCTAGAGCTCCACGTTTCTATATTATGAAATGGCTGACCGATTATATCACAGACTATGGAATAGACGGGTATAGAGTAGATACGGTCAAACATACAGAAGAATTCGTTTGGCAGGAATTCAAAAAAGAATGCGATCACGCTTTTGCCGAATGGAAATCGACCAACCCGGATCTAGTTCTGGATGATACACCATTCTTTTTGGTTGGGGAAGTTTATGGCTATGGAATTTCAGGTGGCCAACTTTATGATTTCGGTGATAAGAAGGTTAATTATTTCGACCAGGCATTCAACAGTCTTATCAATTTCGATTTTAAATGGAATGCCCGTCAAATGGAAAATGAGAAATTATTCGCAAAATATGCCAAGACGCTTGATTCCGATCTTGATGGTTTTGGTGTGATGAACTATTTGAGCTCACATGATGACGGACAGCCTTTCGATCCCGAGAGAAAAGATCCGTACAATACAGCTACGAAGCTCTTGCTGGCACCTGGTGCTTCACAGGTCTATTATGGAGATGAATCTGCTAGATCTTTGGTAATAGAAGGTACGGTGGGTGATGCGACCTTACGTTCCAATATGAATTGGGGTGAAATGGAAATGAATGCAGCGATTCTGGAACATTGGCAAAAACTGGGGTCTTTCAGAAACGATCATCCCGCGATCGGGGCAGGTGTTCATCAAATGATAACGAAGTCGCCCTATGTCTTCTACAGAAGCCTGACTAAATATGGTATGGATGATCAGGTCGTTATTGGGTTGGATATGGCAATTGGTGAAAAAGAATTGGATGTCAGGACTGTTTTTAAAGACGGCACTGAATTGACCGATGCTTATTCAGGGGAATCAACGGTTGTTGCTGATGGCAAGGCCAAAATCAATTCTAAAAGTACAATTGTATTGCTGGAAAAATCAGAAAAATGAAAGGTTTAAAACTAATTCAATATTTCATAATTTTACTTGCAGTATCAGCATGTGAAACCGAGTCTAAAAGTGCTATGAATCTCACATCTCCTAATGGTGAATTGAAATTAGAGTTTAACCTGGACGAAAACGGGGCACCGAATTATTCCATCATATATAAGGATCAGACCCTTATCGATAAGTCGTATATGGGTTTCTCATTCAAAGGTCGACCTGATCTTGGAAACGAGTTAATGGTCCAGGGTACGTCCAGCGTATCTGAGGACGAGATCTGGGAAATGCCATGGGGAGAGCAATTGGAGGTGAGAAATCGGTATAATCACCTGAAGATTGAATTGATTGAACATGCCGAGCCGAAAAGACAGTTCAATATCATTTTCCGCCTTTATGATGATGGTTTTGGATTTCAATATGAATTTCCTGAACAGCCCAATTGGGCCGAGGCGTACATCCTTGAGGAGCACACCGAATTTAACCTCACTGAAGATTATAAGACCTTCTGGATTCCCGGGGATTGGGATATCTATGAGCATCTGTATAGCACAACGAAATTCTCAGAAATCGATGCCTTGAGCAAGCGAGATCACCCGAATCTGGCACAGTCTTATATTCCCCTCAATGCTGTAAATACGCCGGTTACGATGGTAGGTGCAAATGGGTTGCATCTGAGTTTTCATGAGGCTGCGCTAGTCGATTTTTCCGGGATGACCCTTGCCGTGGATAACGAAAATCTCAGGATGAAAAGTGTTCTGGTTGGTTCCGAAAACAGGGATTATAAAGTTTACAAAGAATTACCGTTTCGTACGCCTTGGCGCACAGTTCAGGTATCTGAAGATGCTGCTGGCCTAATCGATTCAAAGCTTATTGTCAATTTGAACGAACCTAATAAAATAGGTGATGTGTCCTGGTTCAAACCGATGAAATATACCGGAGTTTGGTGGGAAATGCATCTCGGCAAATCCAGCTGGGACTATGGAATGGTTAATGAAAATGGAAAATGGGTGGATAAAGGTCAGGCCCATGGCCGCCATGGGGCTACAACCGAAAATGTTAAACGTTTTATTGACTTCTCTGCCAAGAACAATATTGGCGGTGTTCTTGTCGAAGGCTGGAATACCGGTTGGGAGCGTTGGATAGGTTTTGAAGACAGGGAAGGGGTATTCGATTTCCTGACACCCTACCCGGATTATAATATCGAAGAGGTTTCAAGATATGCCAGGGAAAAAGGTGTTCAGATCATTATGCATCACGAGACGTCTGCAGCAACTGAAACCTATTCGAAGCAACAGGACAGCGCATTCGCTTTAATGAAAAGTATGGGCATGAATGTCGTTAAAACAGGTTACGTTGGGAAGATCCTACCAAGGGGCGAATACCACCACGGCCAGTATATGGTTAATCATTACAATAATACCGTAGAAAAGGCCGCGCAATACCAGGTGGCTATTAATGCACATGAGCCGATAAAAGCAACTGGCTTGAGACGTACCTTCCCCAATACCATTTCCAGGGAAGGACTTAGGGGGCAGGAATTCAATGCCTGGTCTATAGAGGGCGGAAATCCTCCCGAACATCTTACTATTGTGGCCTTTACAAGGATGTTGGCAGGGCCTGTTGATTTTACTCCAGGGATATTTAATATCAAATTCGATGAGTATAAAGACGAGAATCAGGTCAATACTACCCTGGCCAAACAACTGGCGCTTTATGTGGTGATCTATAGTCCGGTGCAAATGGCTGCCGATCTGGTGGAGCATTACGAGGCCAGGCCAAATGCGCTTCAATTTATCAGGGACGTTGGTGTGGATTGGCAACAGTCTCTTGTGTTGAATGGCGAAGTTGGCGACTACGTAACTATTGCCCGACAGGAACGCGGATCGGGTAATTGGTTTGTTGGGGGAATCACAGATGAAAACGCCAGGCAATTGACCATTAAATTCGATTTCCTGAACCCGGATAAGTCTTATTCGGCCAGGCTTTACAGCGATGCTAAAGATGCACATTGGAAAACAAATCCAACCGCACTGGAGATCGAAAAATTACAGATTGGATCAGGTGATGAGATGACCATTGATCTGGTTGAAGGTGGTGGATTTGCCATGAGTATAATGGAAGAAAAATAATATGAGAAGTTTAATAACAATAATAATAGTGGTCCTTTTGGCAGGTTGTCAATCGGATAAAAAACAAGAACAAATGACAGATACCAAATCTGAAGCGGAATCAAAACCTGCTGTGTCCGATGAAATGATGGAAACGGCGATAATTTATGAGGCTAATATCAGGCAGTATTCACCCGAGGGAACTTTTGCAGAATTTACGAAAGACATTCCTGAACTTAAGAAACTCGAAGTAAAGATCATCTGGCTGATGCCCATTTATCCAATCTCTGAAACCAAAAGGAAAGCAAAAGGCGACTTGTTTGTGAGCGAGATCGAAGATTCGCTGGAACGCAGAAAATATTTGGGAAGCTATTATGCGGTCTCAGACTTCAGGAAGATCAATCCGGAGTATGGCACGATTGAAGACTTTAGAAAATTGCTGAAAACAGCACATGAACATGATATGCTGGTCATACTGGATTGGGTTCCCAATCATACCGGGTGGGATCACCATTGGATTGAATCGAATCCGGAGTTCTATTCCAAGAATGGCAATGGGGACATCACCGATCCATTGAAACCAGATGGAACACCGGTAGGTTGGGCCGATGTTGCCGACTTGAATTATGACAATCGAGAATTGAGAAAAGCAATGCTTGATGATATGATGTATTGGGTTAAAGAGGAAGGCGTTGATGGATTCCGTTGTGATATGGCTGGCATGGTACCCTTGAATTTTTGGGAGGAGACCATTCCTAAATTGCGATCTGAAAAAAACTTGTTCATGTTGGCCGAAGCCTGGGAACCGCAGCTTATGAATAATGGAATGTTTGACATGGCCTATGGCTGGGACAGGCACCATACTATGAATCATATCGCTAAAGGCGAAGGCAAAGCCAGCGCATGGGACGATACGATGAATAAAGATTTGGAGCGTTATAAAGAGAGTGATATACTCATGACATTTGTGACCAATCATGATGAGAATTCCTGGGCAGGAAGCGTTGTGGAACGCATGGGTGCAGGATCAAAGTTGTTCACTGCGTTGAGTTATGTGGCTCCTGGAATGCCACTTATTTACAGCGGGCAGGAATATGACCTGGATCACAGGTTGAAATTCTTCGAAAAGGATTCAATACCAAAGAGCAAAGGCGAAATTTGGCCATTGTTGGAGAAACTTGGGGAATTAAAATCGACACACCCGGCTCTTAACGGTGGGAAGCAGGCTGCAAGCTACAAACGCATTTCCGCTAACAATGATAATGTCCTTTATTTTGAACGCTCCAAAGATGGTCGGATATTGACCTTTATAGGGAACCTAAGCGGTCAAGTTCAAACGATTGTTAATCCTTTAAAAGGGGAATACAAGAATCTTTTATCCGGTGATAACGAAGTTTACGGAAAAGATGAAGGTGATATCACCCTTGAGCCCTGGGCGTTTAAGCTGTTAGATCGTTAAAATTTCTAAATTGAAAAAAAAGCTTCTTGAGAAACAAGAAGCTTTTTTAATTTCATCAGCTCTTCTTGCTGCTCATCTTACCGTAAATAAGGCCAACCAGAGCTCCAATAACGGCAAATAGCACGATATAAGCAACAGCATTTACAATAGTTCCTGTAAGATCAAGGATGTTTGCCACACCATATTCTATTACCCGATCGCCCATTCCCAGCAGGAATCCGATCCAGGCTCCGAATTTAGCACCATTTGAAGTGCTGTGAGCACCTCTTGCCCATTTTGAATAGACAGTAGAAAAGGCAAAACCTGTTAATACACAGCCGATGGCCAACCACATGAAATCGGGTTCTTCTTTCATGACACCCGTGGCTGTGCCCAGATGAGATTCCATGAACGAGCTCAGGACAATCTCCCAAATCAAGTATCCGCCAAACATGTTCACGGTAGCCGCAACAAGCGTGGACACTAAATTAGTCTTAGAAAACATAATGATTTGATTTATTAGTTAGTACTTAAATTTACTTAATTCTTGTAACATTTGTTAAAATCGGTTACTTATTTATAAAGGCCTCGTCTGTTATGAAAAGGGTGAAAAACCGACGAATTGAGAATATTGATTAATTTTGTAAGACCAATCAGAATAATATGGACATCAACAAATTATATGATTCTCCTCTTTTGCTGAATATCAGCTTTAATAAATTGATAGAGCAATATGAAGAAATGGCCAAGAGCAAGGATGAGTTTTTGGTTCAAAAAGCTAATCGTGTTCTTGAGGCACAGAAACCGTATCCCGAACTCAGGGATGGGTTTTCAGATACCTCAATGCTTGAGAAGTATAAGGAGCCTATCAGGGTTATTCTTGAAGACTCGTTTAGCAACGTTTTAACTCATAACGAGATCAAGACAGCGTCTGTACCATTTCACAATTTGATATTCAATTCGTCCGAACGATTTAAAAAGATCATTGCTGATGCAGGTGAGGATTTTGAGCTTAAGATCATGAATATGCCCGAGGATGATGTGTACATCATCGCGTGTACAATAATACTTATGGCCTGCTATGGCTATGATTTGAGCTTTAAACGACCATTCTTCTATAATATTCCAAATGCAAAGGGTGTTATGCGGCATTACAAGATCTTGTATAACGCAGATTTCACGGAAATCATTCCAACTGAAAAGGCCATCCCGATCACTGAGGAAGACGTGGATGAGTTGCTTGACAATTTTGAAAAAATCGACTTGTGGCGGGAGAAATTTCCCCCTGACAGCTACATCTTTAAAGGCTTCGTAATCTCCAACATTTTTGATGTAACAGATGATCAGTCCATATCGAATATCAAATCGAATTTGATTGCTGAAGGAAAACGCAAAGATGAAAATTTCATAGAAGATTTCCACGGTATATTTCGCTCACTTTTGAATATCAATGACCTGGAAGTGGGCTTTACCATTTACAATAAAGAAACAGATTCCTTTAATCGAGTATATGGTGAGGGGATGCAAAGTTTCTTGTTGAACAAACAAGATTCGGCTAGCTGTGGTTCAGCTTTATGTAGCTGGTCTTATGACTCCCTGTTAAAGAACAACAAGTTCTATGCTATTTCCGATGTGGATAAGCTATACAAGCGTAGCAAAGGCAAAGCGCCCCAGGCAAAGGTCCTGAAGGAACAAGGCATCAAAAGTGCCATCCTGGCGCCAATTGCTAGTGAAACGGAACTTTTAGGTGTCATGGAGATCGTTTCCAAACGGCCAAAGGTGTTGAATTCAGTCAATGCTAACAGGCTGGTCGATGTTATGCCTTTCATTCTTTCTGCTGTGGAGCGATCAAAAAAGGAAGAAGAGAACCTGATAGAGGCAGTCATTCAGCAAGAATGTACCTCCATACATCCGTCTGTGCTGTGGAAATTCAGGACAGAAGCCAAAAATTTTATAAAGCAGCAATTGAGAGGAGAAGAAGCAAACTTTAATAAGATTGCTTTTGAAGATGTCTATCCGCTGTTCGGCCAAATTGATATCAAGGGATCTTCTGTTGCCAGAAATAAGGCTACCCAAAAAGATCTGAAACTTCAGTTAAAGGCTGCCAGAACAATCATTGAAAAGGCCATTGAAGAAAAGCCGCTGCCGATCTATGAACAGATCATTTTTCAAATCGATAAATACCTGGATAAGATATCAACGCAATTCCAGGTGGATAGCGAGCGTAAAATATCAGAATTCTTCGATCAGGAGATTACTCCGGTCTTTTATCATTTGTTAAGCGAGAACAAATTGACTAAAGAGATTGAGAACTATTTCGACACCATTGATGATAAATTGGACATCCTTTATAAGCATCGAAAAGATTATGATAACACCATTACCATGATCAATAAGAAAATGGCCGATCTTCTCGATCAAAAACAGCTTGAGGCCCAGGAGATGTATCCGCATTACTTCGAAAGGTTTAAAACGGATGGTGTAGAGCACAATATGTATATAGGTGAGTCCATCACCAAGGATGAGAATTTCAATAAGATATTTTTATTCAACCTTAGATTATGGCAACTTCAGGCCATGGTTGAAATGGAGAATGCTTATTATCAAATGAAGCAGCACCTTCCGGTTGAAATGGATGTGGCGTCCATGATCCTGGTGTTCAACCAGCCATTATCGGTTAGTTTCAGGATGGATGAGAAGCACTTTGATGTTGACGGTACTTACAATGCTCGCTATGAGATCGTGAAAAAGCGTGTGGATAAGGCTTACATCAAGGGTACTAAGAAAAGGATCACTGAGAAGGGCAAAATCACAATCGTGTATTCCCAACGTCAAGATGAAAAAGAGTATATGCGATATATTAAATTCTTACAGTCTAAAAAATACCTGGATACCGATGTAGAGATCGTTGAATTACAGGATCTCCAGGCCGTGACAGGACTTAAGGCAATTCGAGTTAGCGTGCTCTACCACAAAGATAAGAACGATGAAGCTTTCTATACCTATGATGACCTCATGAAGGAGCTTAAGGCATAGGTCTAGATATTCTGAAAGGCGATTCCAAAGGCCACTACGCTGACTATTATACCTATCACAAAAATTGTATAGGTCAATCGTAGAATGCGGTATTTCCGATTCAACACTTTGCCCAGGAAGTAGAGATCCTTTTTCATAGATGAATAGAGATAGTCCCTATCTTTCATCAACTCACCCATAGCCCATTCAAAGTCTTCGAGTTTCATTTTATGGAAATTTCCAAAGAAGATCAGGTTTACCCTTTTATTCTTAACGTCTTCCTTGGTAAATCGACCGCTGGTAACATTAGGTCGAGTGGCAAGAATGGATAAGGCCATTGCCAGGACTGTAAAGGCCACGAAAATAACAGAGGGCCAAATGAGATAAGCATTAGACGGATTGTCGAGTTTTGGGATGAGGTTCGAAAGAACGACTGAAATGATAATGGCATTGACCGATAAAAGTATATTCGCTTTTGTGTCTGCCTGGCCACTCAGGTCGATGTGATTTCTCAGGGTGACCCTGAACATAGTTTCTATACCTCGCTCAGGAAGTGCAGCTTTACTCTTCTTAAAATCAAATTCCTCCCGCTTTTGCTCAAGCTTACGGTTGTCCAATTCCAGTTTCTTTTGTCTCTTCAACAATTTGGCAATGTTACGTTCCTTCCCCTTTTGCCAATTCGTGAGCGCATAGTCCGTATAAAAACGTTGTTTTTCTGTAAAGAACTTGAGGTTTTCATCAACCCAATCGTTGTCGTTATAGACCTGGTCCTGGGTTTGTTCCAATTCGCCTCGTAACAACTCACTGATGTCCTCATAATTCTTACTTGCAAAATGGGCACAGTCGGCATCCCGAATAACCATTTCAAGCATATTAGTTGGATCATGCTCCATTTCCGTAGCCATAATGAGATTCACAACAGCCTCAATGGTTTCCGGTTCAGCCTGGCGCTTGGTGAGAAATTCTTTGGCGATATCAGCGCTTTGCTTTTCATGGTCGTTTTTATTGTCTTTATACCCAATATCATGAAACCACGCCGCTAGTATCAAATGGTTTGCATCCTTTTCCGAGATCTCTTCGCCTTCGATGAGTTCCATCGTCTTTTTAACCACCCGTTGCGTATGGGTAAGATTATGGTATAGAAATTCTGCCGGTAATTCGTTGATCAACGATTCAGACACATAAGATTCGGCTGCTTTAACAAGTTCTTCCATCTAAGGTTGTTGTTTTTACTAAATTAAATAAAATATCATCATCCTACTCTTTTCATTGAACTGACTGAAATCATATTCCAAGTCGGAAACCAAGGAAAAACCGAAGGCTGTCATCCGAGTTGAAGACACCGATGTTCGCGGTTAATACATCGGCTGCATTGATCAGCAATCCACCTCCATAGGATGTATTCCATGATTCTGAGTTGAATTCTGAATCAAGGACAAATTCGTCATTAATCCAGACCCGGCCTACATCGAAACCTGCGAAAAGACCCAATTCTACAGGAATTAAGGAGGTTTTATACCGGTTGAACTTCAGCATGAGATCTGAACTTTGGTAAAATGCCCGCCGTCCTGTAAATCGTTCATTGCGATAGCCACGTAAACCGATATTTCCACCGAGGTTCGCCGCCTGGTAAAACTCGAATTCATTATTCAGGAGGAGATGAGCCTTGGATGCCGTTCGTAACACCAACTGTCCGCTTGGCACAAGCTT
>CAJIBQ010000019.1_pt1 | contig 20204 bp, 20 predicted proteins | sample 9199391 | NCBI WGS metagenome assembly CAJIBQ01 (sample SAMEA7708309, study PRJEB35096) | sediment metagenome | biome: marine neritic benthic zone biome [ENVO:01000025]; feature: sediment [ENVO:00002007]; material: shallow marine sediment [ENVO:03000034] sea grass bed [ENVO_01000059] ... | reverse complement strand
GGTGATATGATCCAACCGGTTGTGTTGGGTCTCACTTAAATAATGCAATACAGCCCCTGCCGAAACAATGCCTTCATACAGATCATGCACACCAAAGCCTTTGAGGGAATTGGTTTGGAAATGCGAACACATCTTCTCATTGGCATAATCATCCTGGAAGATCCAGTCTTCTAAAAAGAAGGTATGAAACCCATTACCAAACTGCTCTTCGAAAAGCTTGCGATTTGGCTTGGCAATCAACACCTCACTGGGTTGAAAATTCTGAAGCAGTTGATCTACATATTCGGCATTGCCCTGTGACAACAAAAATTCACCGGTGGAAATATCCAAAAATGAAACACCCACGTACTTTCCAAAGTGCACCGCTGCCAGGAAATTATTGCTTCGTGATTGCAACACCTCGTCGTTCAAAGTGACTCCTGGTGTCACCAGTTCTGTAACTCCACGTTTTACAATGGTCTTGGTTAATTTCGGATCTTCCAGCTGATCGCAGATCGCTACACGCTCCCCTGCTCTCACCAGTTTTGGTAAATACGTATTCAATGCATGATGTGGAAATCCGGCAAGTTCGGTTTCACTTTCACTGCCAGCCCCGCGCTTGGTTAAAATGATATCCAGTATATGAGCGCTCTTCACCGCATCCTGGCCAAAGGTCTCATAAAAATCACCTACCCTGAACAGCAGTAAGGCGTCCGGATATTTGGACTTGATCGCATTGTACTGCTTCATCAAAGGGGTTGTCTTCTTTGTTTTTGTAGCCAAGGGTAAACTATTACTTTTGCATCTGGTTTAAGGTTACTAAATTAACCATAATTTGCTGGAAAATTTAATCGAACTTATCTAAGTTATCTACAATTGTTGATCAAATGCGAAAACTGGAAAATAGTGAATTGGACCGACTGAGTACAGAGGCATTCAAAGCGACAGAAAAGACGCCTTTGATAGTTATCCTGGACAATGTTCGCAGCTTGAACAATATCGGTTCGGTATTCAGAACGAGCGATGCTTTTCTCATTGAACGCATCTACCTCTGCGGCATCACAGCCACCCCACCCCATAAGGACATTCAAAAAACCGCATTGGGCAGTACTGCTTCAGTGGATTGGGAATATGCCAAAAATACAGTCGAACTGGTCCGACGTTTAAAGTCGGAAGGCATCGAAGTTTTAGCTATTGAACAGGCCGAAGGCGCTGTTCACCTCCGGGATTTTCAGCCGGACAGGCAAAAGAAATATGCAGTCATTTTCGGACATGAGGTTAATGGGGTATCCCAGGATGTTGTGGATGCTTGTGACGGCGTGATAGAAATTCCTCAGTTCGGCACAAAACACTCGCTCAACATTTCGGTAAGTGCAGGCATTGTCCTTTGGGATCTTTTCACCAAACTCAGTTCATGATCTGGTCAAGGATGTTTAAATAGTCCATCCTGCTCCTAACAAAATCCATATCCGAAATATCGATGATCTTGACCTTTAGTTCCGATTGATTTCTCAGGAATTCCAGGTATCCCGAATTGATGCGTTCCAGGTAATCGCTGTCAATATCCTTTTCGTAATTTCTTCCCCGCTTCCTGATGTTCTCCTGCAAGCGCTCGGTGTTCTGATGCAGGTAGATATACAAGTCCGGTTTAGCGATGTCCTTGTACACCTGGTAGAACAATTTCCTGTACAATATGAATTCGTCTTCCGGCAAAGTGATCTTTGAAAAGATCAGTGATTTATATACATCATAATCACTAACAATGAAATCCTTGAACAGATCCAATTGCGACAGGTCATCACTGATCTGCTGATACCGATCAGCCAAAAAGGACATCTCCAGTGTAAATGCATAGCGCTGCGGTTCCTTGTAAAACTTCGGAAGGAAAGGGTTGTCTGCAAAGCGTTCCAGGATGAGCTTGGCGTTAAACTCCTGGGATAACATCGTAGCCAGGCTGGTTTTACCCGCTCCGATGTTGCCTTCAATGGCGATGTAGTTGTATTCTGAAAAATCAAAACTCTTGCTGGGGTTCTTCAACCAAATGTTGATGGGTTCGATCTCCAATTCATCCTTGCATTTTGCCAAAAGTTGTTGTACCTCTTTTTTCTTTTTTGGATGGACCGCATTCGGGGCAATATCATTCAATGGCATCAGTACGAACTTGCGCTTATGCATTTCCCGATGGGGTACAGTAAGGTTTTTGGTGTTTACAACCTTGTCCCCATAGAAGATCAGATCGAGATCTATGTTGCGCGGTTCAGGTGTTTTTTTTTTGCGAGACCTGCCCATCATTTTTTCAATCTTAAGCAATTCACGCATAACGGCCTGAGGCTTCAATTCGGTTCTGACCGCGGCGCAAGCATTCAGGAATTCGTTACCCTCAAAACCAACCGCTTCGGATTTGTAGACCTTGGAGATCCTTTCGATAAATCCAATATGCTTATTGACCTCTTGCAGTGCCTGCTGAATATTCTGAAAGCGATCGCCCTGATTACTCCCAAGTGCAATATGGATGGTTAGGTATGGCTCCATAGCTGACAAGCAAAATAAACAAAAGAAAATTTATTCGATTATATTTACGGGGCGTATTTATCCACAAATTTGAATGACCGCTAAAGACAAACTGGCCGCGCAACGAATCTACCTTTTCTTGGGCGCGCTTTTTATTACATCGCTTGTTGTTTCCAACCTGATCTTTAAAAAATTCTTTTACTGGCATCCGGTGGATGTTGAAGTTTTCGGGACAAAGCTATTCGAGATTTCAGTCGGTATATTGCCTTATCCCATTACCTTTTTAATCACCGATCTTATCAGTGAGATCTATGGAAAGAAACGTGCAAACCAGGTAGTAGTTGCCGGTATTTTTGCATCCTTCTTTTCCATGATCATCGTCTATGTGGCCAATGCCGTTCCGGCAACCGAATGGTCACCCATTGACAATTCCACCTATACCAAGGTTTTTGGGAGTACGGCCATCGCCGTATTGGCCAGTATGATGGCCTACCTCTTTGCGCAATTTGTAGATATACACATCTACCATTTTTGGAAACGATTGACCGAAGGGAGGTATCTGTGGTTGCGAAACAACTTCTCTACCTTTCTCTCCCAATTCATCGATACTGCTACCGTGCTTTTACTGCTGTGTTCTTTTGGAGAGATCGACTGGGCCCTGTTTCCGGGCCTACTAACAGCAGGTTTTATTTTTAAAGTGATCGTTGCAGCTTTTGACACCCCTTTCCTTTATTTGGGCGTATTTCTATTCAGAAGGCGATTCAAGTTGAAGATCAACGAGGAGATCGACATGCTTTGATCAAAATCTCAATGGGTCTCACGACCTATGGGATGATCTTCGTAGTAATCTTCAAAGGTTTTATCCGTCGTATAAGCATCGGTAAGTACCCTATAAACCATCAGTAAGACCAGGAACTGACCAATGACCGTCAATAGAAACGTCCAATGGATTGGGAAGTCCATGGCGCCAAATACCACCAGCGTTAGCAGGAACAAGGTGGTGAAAACAACGTAAAATTCTACAGAGAGTTTCATAGCTTCTTTTCTGCAAAGTTAGGCAGATCAAACAGAGACCAGTTCAAACAAAATGTTAATTCATGATGTCTAAACCAACCACCAGGCCTTCATTCGCTCGTACGTTAAATACGGTATCATCTTCAAAGATCAGGTACTGGCCTTTAACACCTACCAGTTTCCCGGTATATGAAGGTGTTTTGGACAGGTTCAGGCTTTTTGGTTTTTCGGGGTAAGATTCTACAGGGAATACCATCTCGGTTTCCGAACCCGAATCGATAAAGTATTCACTTGCCTCTTCGGGAACATGGTCTTTGAGTTTAGCCCGCCATTCTGTCAAATTCTCGTCTTTGAGATCATTCTTTAACATGGCCCGCCAATTGGTCTTGTCGCTCACATGATCCTTTAATGCAACTTCAGTTATGCCTGCAAGATATCGGTTCGGTAATTCGGCGATCTCGATGGCCTCATGAGCGCCCTGGTCTATCCAGCGCGTGGGGACCTGGCTTTTGCGTGTTACGCCTACCTTCACATTGCTGGAATTGGCCAAATAGACGATATGCGGTTGAAGCTGAATCTTTTTTTCATATTCCAGGTCCCGGTCTTCTTTGTCCAGGTGGGCCGTACTCAACTCGGGGCGCAAGATCCAATCTGCCGCCTGTGGGATATCGAAAAAGCAATTCCTGCAAAATCCCTGGCGATAAATTTCATTATCCAGGCCGCAGTTCAAACACTGATAGCCCTTGAATTGAATGGACAAGGTTTTGTTGATCAACTGGTTCAAATTGATGAAATCCGAATCAAATACCAGGAAATATTGGATCGGACTGTCATAAAGGGTCTGCATTTTTATTAGTACTCCACTATACAGCATTTGAAGAATTTTTTTACTTTTAAATTTCTATTAAAGATAATTAATCTATGCCAATCCCTTTAGTCAATTCAATTGCTTCGTGGTTCTTGAAAAAACGCTTTCACCAGATCGAGCTTTTTCTCAAGTATCCAAATGAAGTTCAGAATGAATTGTTGTTGGATTTGGTAGACGAGGCCCGCGATACTGAAATTGGTAAGCGTTATGGGTTTTCTTCCATCAAGGACTACGAAACCTTTCGGGACCGTGTTCCCATTTCTACTTACGAAAGTTATGAGGATCTTATTGAGCGTTCAAGGTTGGGTCAACAAAACATTTTCTGGCCCAAACCTATTAAATGGTTCGCCAAATCAAGCGGTACAACCAACGCGAAGAGCAAGTTCATCCCGGTGAGTTCAGATTCGCTGGAAGACTGTCACTATGCGGCAAGCAAGGATCTGCTGTGCATGTACTTGAACAATAACGAAGATTCCCAGTTGTTTACTGGGAAAAGCCTCAGGCTGGGCGGGAGTAAGGAACTCTACAAGGAGAATGGAACCATTTTCGGGGATTTATCGGCCATCCTGATAGACAACATGCCGTTTTGGGCCGAATTTTCCAGTACGCCAAGCAGTAAGGTCTCCCTGATGAGCGATTGGGAATATAAGATGCAAGCCATTGTGGATGAGACCATTGCAGAAAATGTGACTAGCCTGGCTGGTGTGCCCTCCTGGATGCTGGTATTGCTGAATAATGTTCTCGATACTACCGGAAAATCTTCACTTTTTGAGGTTTGGCCAAACCTGGAAGTCTATTTCCATGGCGGGGTGAGCTTTGTGCCTTATGTGGACCAGTACAAAGCCATTTTACCCCGACCTGATTTCAGGTATTACGAAATCTATAACGCTTCAGAAGGCTTTTTCGCCATCCAGGATCAGAACAACTCCAACGAATTGCTCTTAATGCTTGATTACGGTATCTTCTACGAATTCATCCCAATGGACACCTATGGCACTCCAAACGAAAAGGTGATTAAGCTCAGTGAGGTAGAAAAAGGCAAGAATTACGCCATGATCATAACAACCAATGGTGGCCTCTGGCGTTATAAGATTGGCGATACCGTTCGATTCACCTCAACTAACCCCTACCGCATCAAGGTTTCAGGACGGACCAAACATCACATCAATGTTTTTGGAGAAGAATTGATCATTGAAAATGCCGAAGACGCCTTAAAGAAAGTATGCAGCAAAACGAATTCAAAGATCGTTGATTTCACAGCAGCGCCTATATTTATGAGCGGCAAGGAAAAAGGAGCACATGAATGGCTTATCGAATTTAAAAAGCCTCCTGATGATATGAGTTATTTCAACGAATTGCTGGACAATGCCCTGAAGTCCCTGAATTCCGATTACGAAGCCAAACGCTATAACAACATCACATTGAACAAACCGACCATTCATGTGGCCCGAACCAAGCTTTTTTACGATTGGCTTAAGCAACACAACAAGTTAGGAGGCCAGCATAAGATCCCAAGATTGTCTAATACGAGGGACTATATGGACGAACTTTTGGAGCTTAACCGTTAATTTAGGCTGCATTTCATCGAAGAATTTTACCGCAAAAAAACATTGAACGAATATTGACCGGAATTCGTCTAAAATAGACGTATAACGCTTTTATTCTCGGCATTATCCCCTTAACTTTATTAAGCTATTAATCAAATCCATTGAACATGAAAGCGATTATCCCTACCCTCGCGATTGCTTTTTTTACCCTATTTGCAACTGACAGAGCTTCTGTGCTTCCCTCGGTAACAAAAGCGGCCGATAATATCAATACCTCCAATGGAGACCTGATCATCAATAACAGTGGTTTCGAATTTACTGTTTGGAAATCTAATATCAACAACGAATACTCTGAATTCGCCTCAGGCATTTTCAGGGGTAAATTGATCGTGGTTTCTTCTAAGAAAATTGGAGGTCTTGGTACCGGCATCGATCCGAACACCAACGAGCCTTATGCCGAATTATTCTGCATGGACATTGACGTCAATGGTGAAATTTCCAATCCTTTACTATTCTCTCGTATCCTGAATACGAAACACAATGAAGGACAGGTTTCATTTTCACCAGACGAACACCGTATTTACTATTCTAGGAGCCTTAGGGCCAATTCGGAAAATTATCAGCTCTACACGGCCTACCTGGAAAAAAATTCACATGGTAATTGGTTGGACGAAAAGAAGATCACCTTGAACCAAAACTATTCCATTGAAAATCCACATGTTAGTCCTGATGGTTCTACCTTGTATTTTTCATCGAATAAACCGGGCGGTCAAGGTGGATACGATCTTTATAAAGCTACCATACAAAAGGGTGGTTCTATCAGTGTACCTATAAATCTTGGACCGGTGATCAATTCTTCAGGGGATGAGAAATTTCCACATATAGATGTGTCAGGTACAGTTTTGTACTTCTCTTCCAACGGCCATCCGGGATTGGGCGGTTACGACCTGTTTAAATCCAGGGTGCTTGAAGCTCGCTACGAATTACCACGTAATTTGGGCGATGATATCAATTCCAGGTATGATGAACTGGCATTGACATTCACCAGCGAAAATCAAGGGCTTTTTTCTTCCAATAAAACCGGAGGACAGGGCGGACATGATCTGTACAACTTTATCGCAGTCCCGATCGAGCATACGCTTCAGGGTATCATTGTGGATTCGGGGACCAATCAACCCTTACCAAATTCACAAGTTGTACTATATGATATTCATGGCAACCAGATCTCCAGTCAGACCACCGGCATAGACGCGCATTTCAGTTTTAGTGTTCGTGCTTTCGAGAATTACAAACTCAAGATCCTGAAATCTGGCTTCGAAGCAAATGAATTTGTATTCCAAAGCAGCGAATCGAACAATGCTATCTACAAGCAGGTATTGAAACTGTCTGCAAAGAATGGTGTGGTAAAGAAATAAACGCTCGTTTATTAATAGCGTTTAATAGTCATTCACCTCAGCCCTGTTTTTCAGGGCAGGGGTCGAATGACAAATCCAAATAAATCAGTCAATTATCCCTAAGAAAAAACCACTCGAGGTCAATTCCAAGAGTGGTTTTTTATGCATGTAAAACCGGTTTAGGATACCGCTTTCAATTTCTTCAATTTTGTTCTGGTGAGCTTACCTTCTGCATAGGCTTTGGTGACGTTTAATTTGGTCTCATCACTTCCAGGCAGGTTGAACATAGCGTCGGTCAGGATCTCTTCGCATAACGAACGAAGTCCTCTTGCTCCCAATTTATATTCAATGGCCTTTTCTACGATGAACTCCAAAGCACCTTCTGTAAAGCTGAGCTCTATTTCGTCCATCTTAAACAGCTTTTTGTATTGTTTAACAATGGCATTCTTCGGTTCGGTAAGTATGGCTCTTAAGGTGTTTCCATCTAATGGATTCATATGGGTCAATACCGGTAAACGGCCAATGATCTCAGGTATTAATCCAAAGTCCTTTAAATCCTTCGGAATGACATACTGTAGCAGATTATCCTTATCGAGAATAGAGTCGTCATGCGAAGCCTTATAACCAATTGCCGACATATTCAATCGCCTTGAAATGTGTCTTTCAATACCATCAAAAGCACCTCCGGCTATAAATAATATGTTTTCTGTGTCGACCTCGATAAATTTCTGATCCGGATGCTTTCGACCACCCTTTGGTGGTACATTCACAACAGTACCCTCTAAAAGCTTCAATAAAGCCTGTTGCACACCCTCACCTGAAACATCTCTCGTAATGGATGGATTATCACTCTTTCGTGCGATCTTGTCGATCTCATCGATAAATACAATGCCGCGTTGTGCCTTCTCCAGGTTATAATCAGCTGCCTGTAGTAACCTTGTCAGTATACTCTCTACATCCTCACCTACATAACCGGCTTCAGTAAGCACAGTTGCATCAACAATGGCAAGCGGCACATTGAGCATTCTCGCAATGGTCTTCGCCATCAGGGTTTTACCCGTTCCGGTCTGACCCACCATAATGATATTACTTTTCTGGATCTCAATATCATCCTCTGTTGATGACTGCAATAAGCGTTTGTAATGATTGTAAACGGCCACAGACATCACCCTTTTTGTCTGTTCCTGACCAATGATGTATTCATCCAGGAAAGCCTTGATCTGCTGCGGTTTACGAAGCATAAGCTCAGCCGAAAGGTCACCGCCATCCATCTGTTTGGATTCTTCAATGACAATCCCGTGAGCTTGCTCGATACAGCGATCACAAATGTGGGCGTCTAATCCCGCAATCAGTAGATTTGTTTCCGGTTTTTTCCTGCCACAAAAGGAACATTCAAGATCTTCTTTAGCCATATGACTTGGTTTAGGTTAAGTTCTTAATCGCGAGACAGGATCTCGTCGATCATTCCATATTCGAGGGCCTTATCAGCTTTCATCCAGTAATCCCTATCGCCATCATCATAAACTTTTTCATAGGTCTGTCCGGTATGTTTGCTGATAATTCTATATAACTCTTCTTTCAGTATTAATATTTCACGGGCAGTAATTTCAATATCACTCGCCTGGCCCTGGGCACCACCAAGTGGTTGGTGGATCATGACCCTGGAATGGGTCAACCCGCTGCGTTTTCCCTTCGCCCCGGCTGCAAGTAATACGGCAGACATTGAGGCAGCCATTCCGGTACAAATGGTGGCTACATCGGGTTTGATCAATTGCATGGTATCGTAGATCCCCAATCCTGCATAAACACTCCCGCCGGGTGAATTGATGTAGATTTGGATATCCTTGGAAGCATCAGTGCTCTCAAGAAATAGCAATTGGGCCTGTATGATGTTTGCAACCTGGTCATTAACGCCGGTTCCAAGGAAAATGATGCGATCCATCATCAACCTGGAGAATACATCGAAGATCGCAATGTTCATCTGTCTTTCTTCAATAATATTAGGTGTTAGACCAACCGGGTACATGCTACTCATCAATTGATCATAGTAGGTACTGCTGATACCCTGATCACCTATAGCAAATTTTTTAAATTCCTTAGCGAAATCCATATGTTTCCTTTATGTATGCTTTTAGAAAAAAAAGCGTTGAATCCACTGAATTCAACGCCTAAATATAGTGATTTTTTGATATTATTTTCCGTAAACCTCCTTGACAAACTTCTCGTAAGACAGTTCCTTCGTCTTCAAATTCGCCTTTTCCTTGTATAAATTCAGAAGTTTCTGGCTCATCAGTTGCTCCGACATGCGTTTTACCTCTTCCTGATTCGACATAACACGTGCTACGATGTCTTCTACTTCCTGATCGGTTGGGTTCATCTGCCCGAATTGCATCATCTGAGCCTTGATAATGCCTGAGGCATACGCTTTAAGATCCTCAAATTGGATCTGAAGTCCATGTTCTTCTATCAATTTGCCCTCTATGAGCTGATATCGCATACCTTTTTCAGACTTCTCATACTCTTCCTTGGCCTGGGTTTCATCCAATGCCTCTTCACCGGATTTTTGTATCCATTTCTGCAGGAATTCGGCTGGAAGCTCAAATTTTGTATTCTCAATCAGGTATTCAGTGACATCATTAAGCAGCTTCTGATCGGATTGTTGCACAAACTGTTTCTCAGCATCGGTTTTGATACGTGCCTTCAGTTCGGTAACACTTTTAATGACATCTTTGCCATATAACTTGTCAAATAATTCCTGGTCCAATTCTGCCAGTTCTCTATGGTTGACTTCATTTACTTGAAAAGACACTTCCACATCAAGATCATGAATCATCTCATGGGATACCTTTAGTGCATGCATCAGGTCGTGATCGTCCTTAAAGAGGCCTTTGGTTTTCAGACTGATGGTATCACCAACCTTCATCCCGGCTAACTTCTTGACGATGCTCTTACTCTTGAACTTGTCAAGGGTGATAGTGGCGTTGTTCTCTACTTCCGGGTCTTCACAGGTGAAAACACCCGTGATCTCATCACCATCTGCAATTTCATCCTTCGCCACCAGTTTTCCATATTGTTTCTGTATGGTCTCCACCTGGTTATCAATCATCTGATCATCGGCAATGATGTGATAATGCGCGATGGCTTTTTTGCTTTTCAGATCAACTTCAAAAACCGGAGCTAATCCCAATTCAAACTCAAAACTGAACGTATCTGAATTCCAATCCAAATTGTCTTGCGATCGTGGTAAGGGGTTGCCCAGAACATCCAGTTTCTCTTCAACAAGGTATTTGCCAAGAGCATCCTGCAGCAATTTATTGACCTCGTCTATGAGAACGGCTTTGCCATATTGCTTCTTAACCATGCCCATTGGAACATGGCCTTTTCTAAATCCTGGAATGTTAGCTGTTCTTCTGTAGTCTGATAAGATCTTCTCAACCTTATCGCTGTAATCTTCTTTTTCAATGTCAACCTTCACAACAGCAGTGAGGTCGTCAATATTTTCTCTAGTTATGTTCATTTTTTGATCATAGGAATAGGCTCGCAAAAATACAACTTTTTTACCAGCCGACAAACTTTTGAAATGGGCTTGCCATCAAGATTTTTTGTCTTCCTTAACCAGGGATTGCATGATCGATTGAAGTATGGATAACAGAATGCTGAAAAGAAGCGCTGTCCAGAATCCGTTCACCGTAAATCCGTCTACAATTTTATCTGCAAGTAGTACGATCAAAGCGTTAATCACAAGCAAGAACAGCCCCATGGTTACTATGGTTGCAGGCAATGTAAGGACGATCAGAATGGGCTTAACCAATGCATTCAAAACAGCCAATACTACAGCAACCAGAATTGCAGTTGTATATGGCGGACTCAAACTTACTCCAGGGAGTAACTGTGCAAGGATTATTATCGCGATAACGCTGATCAGAAGTTTAACTATAAATTTCATCAGATGAATTATTTACCTAAAGATAGAAAGTTTTTCAAGGCCTTTAAAAATTCCTCCGGGTTTTCCGCATGTACCCAGTGGCCGGCTTCCTTGATCGTGACCAATTCCGAATTTGGAAATTGATATGCAATAAGTTCCGGGTCTGAACTTGAAATATACTCAGAGCGTTCCCCTCTTAAAAACAGGGTCTCGGTTTCAATTATAAACTCCTCCGGAAGGGCCTCCCCAACCTCGGCAACATTCGAAGTCAGTGCATCCAGGTTAAAACGAAAAGACAATTGGCCTTTTTCAGCCCAATACAGGTTCTTCAACAGGAATTGACGCACCCAGGCTTCGGGTACAAAGGCCGACAATTCTTCGTCTGCGACAGCTCTTGAACGCATTCCATCAATATCCAGCGCTTCCAATCCTCTCAGTACCACATCGTGGTGAACCGGATAAAAGCGCGGTGAAATATCCACTATCACCAATTGCTCCACATATTCCGGGTTTTCAGCCGTAAAGAACATGGCGGTTTTACCACCCATGGAATGACCCAATAAAGTAAATTTTTTCAAGCCATGATGCTCGCAATACCTCAACAGATCATCAGACATCAATTCATAATTGAAAGCATCATCATGAAAGCTCCGCCCATGATTTCGCTGGTCTACAAGATGAATTTGATAACCCAGACTGCTTATCCTTTTACCATGGGTTTTCCAGTTATCGCCCATGCCTAAAAAACCATGCAATATGACAAGTGGCTCACCTTCACCAAAAACAATACTATGCAGAACCATTATTTCAATCTATGAAGGTACATATTGATAACATTCTCCACGCCCAGGTAAAGGCTTTCTGAAATCAGTGCATGCCCAATGGAGACTTCAAGCAGTTCCGGCATGTTGTCTTTAAAAAACCTGATATTATCCAAGGACAGGTCATGGCCGGCATTTACACCGAGTTCCAGGTCAATGGCCATTTCTGCGCATTCCACATAGGGTTTGATCGCATCGAGGTCCCCCAAGGCGTATTGCTTTGCAAAATGCTCGGTATACAGCTCGATCCTATCGGTTCCTGAAGACTTGGCTGCTTCCATCTGACCAGGGTCCGGGTCGAGAAATATGGATGTTCTTATGTTATTCCTTTTGAATTCCGAAATGATCTCCGATAAAAAATCCTGGTGTGTTTTGGCATCCCATCCGGCATTAGAAGTAATGGCATCAACCGCATCCGGTACCAGTGTTACCTGTGTGGGCTTAACGTCTAGGACCATATTCACAAACTTCTCGATTGGGTTGCCTTCAATATTGAATTCTGTGTAAACTTCGGGTTTAAGATCATATACATCCTGATATCGAATATGACGTTCATCCGGTCTTGGGTGTACCGTAACGCCTTCGGCTCCAAACCGCTGAACATCACGCGCAAACCGCACCACATTTGGGGTGTTACCGCCTCTGGAATTCCTCAAGGTAGCTACCTTATTGATATTGACGCTTAATCTGGTCATATGCCTTGTTTTGACTCGGCAAAAATACAAACTACTTCGGCCATTTAAACTATTTTTTGATTAATTTGCGTGGAGATAAATCGTTCGAAATGCCATTACGGGAATTTATTATAAATGATATCAAACCATTCAAGTCCTCCGGCAAGATCAAGGATGCTCAAATGGTCTTCAACCAACTCACCTATTCCCATATTCCCGTGATTAAAGACAAGGTTTTTGTGGGTAGTATTTCGGAAACCGACGTACACTGCTTTGATTCAGATAAATCTATAGAGGACTATCTGTATGCCGTTGAAGATTTCTATGTGAGATCATCCACCATATGGCTGGATGTATTAGAGGCATTCGCACAAAACGATACCAACATCATGCCTGTTTTAGACGATAAGAACAGTTATCTCGGGTATTACGAATTGCATGACATCATATCGATATTCAAGGATACACCTTTCTTTTCTGAAGCCGGTGCAATAGTGATCATAGAAAAAGGATATAACGATTATTCATTCAGTGAGATCAGCCAGATCGTAGAGTCGAACAATACCAAATTATTCGGAGCTTTCATTTCGAAAATGGAGAATGACCTGGTTCAAATTACGATCAAGATTTCACCAAACGGCCTGAATGAAGTAATGCAGACTTTCAGAAGATACAGTTATAATGTACTCTCAGGTCATCATGAAGACACCTTGTTGGAAAACTTGAAGGACAGGTCAGACTATCTGGATAAATATTTAAACATGTAAAGCATGAAAATTGCGATTTACGGTCAGTTTTATCCAAAAAACTCGGAGAAACCTGTAAAAACCCTTCTGAACATTCTTGAAAAGCACCAGGCCGAGATCTACATCGAAAAGGATTTCCGCATAGCCATTGAAGACGAGCACAGTATAGCCATAAACGATTCCTTTCTAACATTCACCAAGCTTGACAAAAGTTATGACCTGCTTATCAGCATTGGAGGCGATGGTACCATTTTAAGAGCTGTTACCCATGTCAGGGATTTGTTGATCCCAATAATTGGTATCAACACTGGCCGGTTGGGCTTTTTGGCAACAATTCAGGAAGATAGCATTGAAAAAGCCATTAATGAGATCATAAGCGGCAAATACAGGATTTCCGAGCGTAGTTTGCTTTCCATAAAGACTTCACCCGATACGGAAGATTTTGAAGACCTGGATTTTGCCTTGAACGAGATTGCGGTCAGCAGAAAGAACACCACTTCGATGATTACTGTTGAAACCTGGCTAAATGGCGAATACCTGACCTCCTACTGGGCAGATGGGCTGATTGTTTCAACGCCAACAGGATCTACGGGTTATTCGTTAAGCTGTGGTGGTCCGGTTATCATGCCGGAAGCTGAAAACCTGGTTTTAACACCAATTGCACCGCATAACCTGAATGCAAGGCCTCTTATTATCTCCGATGATACGGAGATCGCCCTTAAGGTAAAGGGTCGGGAAGATAACTACCTGGTTTCCCTGGACTCGCGAATAGCCACTTTAAGCAGTGATAGTACGGTCTACATCAAAAAATCTAACTTTAAGGTTAAAATGATCGAATTGAAAGACATCAGCTTTCTGGATACCTTGAGAAAAAAGCTACTTTGGGGTGAGGATAAAAGGAATTGATCCAAAAACACCTTAGAGTTCCACTATCGCCCTGTTTACGGATGAATCTCAGCACTTAAGTGCAATAAAATGATCGAAAATTTGTTTATCAGTAATACTGAACCGCAAATTATAATTGGCGTACCATATTTATTATATTTGCAAACTTTTGAAAATGTATGAGATATTCAATTATTCTGATAATTGGTCTTTTATGTTGGCAACAGAGTTTATCCCAGATCTATGAGATTGGCTTGTTTGTTGGTGGTAGCAATCTTATATCCGATGTTGGTGCCACAAATTATATCAATCCCAGTGAACCGGCCATAGGTGGTGTACTGAAATGGAATAGGAGTCCAAGACATGCATGGCGTGTTTCACTCATCTATTCGAATGTTGAAGCCCTGGATTCTAAATCGGATGATCCAAGACGCGTGGAGAGGGATTTAAAATATGCGAATAACAGCTTTTTAGAATTTTCTGCCGGGATTGAATTCACATTTTTTGATTTCGATTTGCATACCGGTGAAAATCTAATGACGCCCTATCTCTATTCCGGTGTAACGGTGCTCTATCACGATAATTATTATTTCACCAATAATGTTCAAACCTTTGATGGAACTACAAGTTGGGATTTCGGTATTCCTATGGTTGTTGGGCTGAAAACCACGCTTTCAGACCATCTTATTCTTTATGGTGAAGTTGGTGCCAGGTATTCATTCACCGATAATCTCGACGGGAGTTTCCCCGAATCATCCGATCTGCAGAATTTCAGATTCGGCAACCTGAATAATAACGACTGGTATACCTTTACCGGCGTTGGAATAACTTACACTTTCGGCCGCAGGCCATGTTATTGCAATTTTTAGCATGCTGTTCAAAGACCAAATACATATAGACCATCTTCCCGAGCACATCGCCATAATTATGGATGGTAACGGCAGGTGGGCTAAACAGCGTGGTAAATTAAGGGCGTTCGGACATGAACGTGGCACGAAATCTGTGCGAGAAATAACAGAAGCTTGTGCAGAATTGGGAATAAAGAACCTGACCTTGTATGCCTTTTCAACAGAAAACTGGAACAGGCCCAGGCTTGAGATTCAAACCTTGATGAGATTGTTGGTTGCCTCACTTAAACGTGAGATCAACACCTTACAAGATAACGATATCAAGCTGGCAGCAATTGGCGATTTAAGCGCCTTGCCAAAAAAGGTTCAGGCCCAATTGGCAGATGTGATCGATAAAACAAAAAACAACAAAAGAATGACCCTCACTTTGGCGCTGAGTTATGGAGCGCGGGCCGAGATTACCGAGGCTGTGAGAGAAATTTGTGAGAAAGTTAAAAATAACAAAATTTCGATTGAAAATATTGACGAATACATAATAAATCAGCATCTTTACACGCAAAATTTGCCCGACGTTGATCTGTTGATTCGAACAAGTGGTGAACAGCGTATCAGCAATTTCCTGTTATGGCAAATCGCCTTTGCGGAAATGTATTTTACCGATGTTTTGTGGCCTGATTTTACGAAGAATGACTTGTATGAGGCGATTGTGGATTACCAAAACAGGGAACGACGATTTGGAAAGACCAGTGAACAACTTAGTTAAGCAACACCTCTTGAGAAGATATATTACCCTCATTTTATTTAGCCTGATGTTTTTGTCCGCACCTCTTCAGTCGTTCGGACAGGACCTCGAACGTTATTCAATTGGTGAAATTACCGTTTCCGGGAACACCAATTTCAGTCCGCAAACCGTAATCACCTTCTCCGGATTGGGTGAGGGACAAATCATAACACTACCGGGTGAAAAGATCAGTGCCGCGATCAAAAAATTATGGGGTACAAATCTTTTCAGCAGCATAAATGTCTATGTAGCAAGTATTGAAGGGTCTGTAGTCAATCTTGAGATCGAATTGATGGACTTGCCTTCTCTGAAAGAAGTTAAGGTGGAAGGCGTTAAGAAGAAAAAGGTGCCTGAGATCATTAAGGATAATAAGTTACAGGAAGGTGTAAAGGTCACGGAAAACCTCATTACTACAACAAAGAACTTCCTGGAGAACAGTTATCGAGAAAAAGGGTTCTATCGTGCGAATGTAAATGTGACGACTTCCGAAGTCATCGATAGCCTGAAGAGCAACCAGGTCAATATGTTCATCGATATCGACAAGGGTGAAAAGGTCAAAGTCCAGAATATCAATTTTGTCGGTGCTGAAAAACTAAAATCCAAAAGATTACGTAAGGCGATGAAGAACACGAAGAAGAAGAACCCGGTTCGCTTCTTTAAACGTTCAAAATTCATCCAGGAGGAATATGCAACTGACCTGGCAAGTGTTGTGGACAAATACAAAGAAAATGGATACCGGGATGCCCGGATTATTTCAGATTCCGTCTTAGTTAATGATAACAATACACTGTCCATAAACATACAGGTTGAAGAAGGCGACAAGTACTCTTTTGGAAAGATCGATTTCCTGGGGAATACAGTGTATACAGATGCCAGCTTAAACAGGTATTGCGAATTAATGAAGGTGATACCTATAACGGGGTGGAATTGGAAAAACGAATTGCTGATAACGAAAATCCCGATGCCAATGACCTGACCAATCTCTATCAGAACTCTGGATATTTGTTTTCAACGGTTACTCCGGTTGAAGTGAGTGCCGAAGGAAATGTGATTGATCTTGAAATACGGATTACGGAAGGAAAGCCGGCATATTTTAATAATGTTTCGGTAACCGGAAATGAAACAACCAACGACCACGTGATCTACAGGTCCTTGAGAACACGTCCGGGACAACTATATAGCAAGTCCAATGTACTGCGTTCATATCGTGAATTGGGACAGATGGGATTCTTCGATGCACAACAGATATCGCCGAATATTGAAAACGCAAATCCAACCGATGGAACGGTTGATATTGAATATAGTGTTGTTGAGCGAGGATCCAGCCAGATAGAATTGCAAGGTGGTTATGGCGGTGGCGGGTTCATCGGCACACTCGGTCTTTCGTTCAATAACTTTGCGATTAAGGATCTGTTTAATAAAGAAGCTTATAAACCCATACCCATGGGAGACGGTCAAACGCTGTCCCTGAGATTGCAGGCAAGCCGGTTTTTCCAGACATACAGTTTTTCATTTCTCGAGCCGTGGTTAGGCGGGAAACAGCCCGTGCAATTCTCGACTTCATTGTCGCATACAAAACAATTCCTGTTTAACCCATTGACCAATCAGGCCGATAAAAGCAGGCGTTTCAATATTACAGGGGTGTCCGTTGGCCTTGCAAAACAATTGACCGTGCCAGATGATTATTTCCTGTTCTCAAGTGCCTTGAGTTTTCAACATTACAATTTGAACAATTACAACACTGGCCTGTTTACATTCGGTGATGGTTTCTCCAACAACCTGGCTTTAACCATTGGCTTGAGCAGGAACAATACGGCAATTGATCCGATTTATCCAACCAGTGGATCCAATTTCAATGCATCCGTTAAATTCTCATTACCCTATTCCGCATTCAACGATATTGACTATGAAGCACTGGCAACGGAAAGGGACCAATTGGTTGAAGATATTGCCAGCGACCCAACAGATTCTGATGCAGCTGAGCGTATTGCCGAAATTGACCAGGAGCGATTTAAATGGTTGGAATTCTATAAGATCAAGTTTACCGGAGAATGGTTTACAAGAGTAGTTGACCAACTGGTTCTGCGACCAAGATTTGAATTCGGGTATTTGGGAGCTTATAATAACGACAGGGGAATTATCCCGTTTGAACGTTTCTTCCTAGGTGGTGACGGACTCGGAAATTACAGCCTCGATGGCCGCGAGACCATTAGCCTTAGAGGGTATCCAAATCAATCCCTATCAACCCAGGACGGGAGCTCCATTTATAACAAATTTTCACTTGAATTGCGCTACCCTGTAACCTTGGGTGCGCAAGCAAAAATATACGCACTGGCCTTTGTTGAAGGCGGTAATTCATTTAACAGTTTCTCCGAGTATAATCCGTTTGATATCAAGCGGTCTGCAGGCCTTGGAATCCGAATATTCATGCCTGCATTTGGCCTGCTGGGTATTGACTTCGGACATGGTTTTGACCCGCTACCAGGGCTTAATGAGAAGAATGGCTGGGAAACCCATTTTATTATTGGTCAAAGATTCTAGTTTGGCACGATATTTTCTATTAAGTCGTTGACGATTTAATAACGGCGTTAAAATTTTATCGAATATATTTCGTTAATTTGAAGAATAATAGCGCTTAGTGACGGAATCGTAGGTTTTATCCGTCCAATGGAGAGAAATTAAAGATGAATTCAACGATTTTTAAACATAAACGGATGAAAAATAAAGTTCTTTTTTTACTGGCTTTGACGTCCTTTATCAGCATGTTTTCTTTTGCCCAAAGAAGCAATTTGAGAATTGGGTATATCGATACCGAATATATTCTTGAAAATGTTCCCGAATACCAGGATGCTACTTCCCAATTGGATGCTAAAGTTCAAAAGTGGAAAACCGAAATCGAAGAACGGTTGAACCGCATTGAACAAAAGAAACAACAATTGAATAGCGAAAGCGTCCTGCTTACTAAGGAACTGATCCAGGAACGGCAAGAAGAGATCGATATCGAGGAAAATGAGATCCTCGATTATCAGCAAAAGCGTTTTGGCCCGAATGGCGATCTTATGATCCAAAGGAAGCAGTTGATGCAGCCTGTACAAGACCAGATCTTTACAGCTGTACAGGAAATTGCATCTGCAAGAAGCTACGATTTTGTATTTGACAAATCGGCCGACGTGGTGATGCTTTATTCAGCAGATAGATTCGACTTGAGCGAACAGGTTTTACGCTCGATAACCCGAACATCTAAACGAAGACAGGCCCAGAACAAGGCAGAAAAAAAAGCTGCTGAGGATGAGGAATTGATACCAGAGATCAACGAAGAAAAAGAAGCAAGGGAAAAGGCTCTTGAAGACAAAAAGGAAGCACGTGCGAATGAGATAGAGGAACGTAGAAAAGCGCAACTGGATGCGAGAGAAGCTAAAAAAGCTGAGATCGAAGCTAAGCGCCAGAAGATCCTTGAAGACCGAGCGAAAGCACGAGAGGAAAAATTGAAAGCCAGGGAAAAAGCCAAGTCTGGAGATACCGGTGAGGATTCGGAAGAGGATGCGGCAAAAACTGAAGACGCAAAAGATGACGACAAAACAACAGAAGGTAAAGCTGCCACTGGAAAAGCCGCTTCAGAAAAGAAAACCGAAACCAAAGGTGAAGGTGATAAAAAGACTGAGACTAAAAAACCATTAAGCGATAAAGAAGCCAGGAAGAAGGCTCTTGAAGAAAAAAAGAAGAAGATTCTTGAAGCAAGAGAAAAGGCAAGAAAAGAAAAATTAAAGGCTAAAAAAGCCAAGGATAGTACCGGCAATTAGTCATATCAAAAAATAGCAATTTATAACGTAATTAATTTAAAATGAAACAATTGAAGACCCTACTATTCGCAGTTGCACTGATCGTTGGAACTGGAATGATGACTGCGCAGAGTAAGATTGCACATATCAATACCCAGGATTTGGTTGAGGCCATGCCTGCAATGCAATCTGCCAAGGCTGAACTTGAGAAGTTGGCTAAGACCTATGAAACCGACATCCAGACCATGGCAACCGAATTGCAAAATAAAGTAAAGCAATACGATGCCGAGGCTGCAACTAAAACGGATGAGGAAAATACAAAACGTATGCAGGAAGTTGCCGGTATGGAGCAAAGCATCCGCCAATATCAGGCCCAGGCTCAGCAGGATCTTGCCAAGAAAGAGGCCGAATTGCTCGAGCCTATTTTGAAGC
>CAJIBQ010000174.1_pt1 | contig 20490 bp, 16 predicted proteins | sample 9199391 | NCBI WGS metagenome assembly CAJIBQ01 (sample SAMEA7708309, study PRJEB35096) | sediment metagenome | biome: marine neritic benthic zone biome [ENVO:01000025]; feature: sediment [ENVO:00002007]; material: shallow marine sediment [ENVO:03000034] sea grass bed [ENVO_01000059] ... | reverse complement strand
TCGGTTACTCCGGAGCCAATTCCACCAAAAACTCCCGCTATACACATGGGTTTCTCGGTATCACAGATCATGAGATCCTCCTCATGAAGTTCACGTTCAACTTCATCGAGGGTTGTAAATTTTGTTCTCGCTGGAAGGCATTTCACTTCAACCTTTTGCCCCGATATCTTCGCTGCATCAAAGGCATGTAACGGTTGCCCTAATTCGTGCAGAACATAATTGGTAACGTCTACAATATTATTAATAGGAGTGAGGCCAATGGCCTTCAATCGATTTTTAAGCCATAATGGTGACTCTTCAACTTTCAACCCAGCCAGGGTTAGTCCGCAATACCGCGGAGCGCCTTCTTTATCGATGACTTCAACATCGATCTTTAGCGTTCGGTTTTCAACATGAAATGCACTAACAGAGGGGGTTATCAGTTCCAGATTGATCTCTTGCTGCAAGAGGCCTGCCTTCAAATCCCTGGCAACGCCATGGTGACTCATCGCATCTGCGCGATTTGGTGTTAGTCCGATATCAAACACATGATCTGTCTCGATCTCAAAAACTTCCGAAGCCGGGATTCCAGCGTCGAGTTCGGCATCAAGAACCATGATTCCGTCGTGAGAGCTTCCAAGCCCGAGTTCATCTTCTGCACAGATCATTCCATAACTTTCTTCACCACGAATCTTGCCTTTTTTGATCTTAAATGGATCGCCATCAAACGGATAAAGGGTAGTACCAATAGTTGCAACAGGAACTTTTTGCCCTTTTTTTACATTTGGCGCGCCGCATACAATTTGCAGGGTTTCGGATTCGCCGATATTTACCGTTGTTAAAGTTAAGCGATCTGCATTGGGATGTTTCTTTACTGTCATGACCTCTCCAATAACAACCCCATCCAAACCACCAGTCACCGATTGGAATGGTTCAATACCTTCAACCTCAAGCCCCAGATTGGTGAGCAACTCAGCCGTTTTTTCCGGACTCCAATCAAGGTTCAGGAATTGTTTGAGCCAGTTATAAGAAATCTTCATAAGTCCCCTGTGGTTAAAGCGCAAAGATAAAAATAGTTGTTTCTTATAGAAACCGATTCAATTTTTTTATGTAAGTATTTTATCTTTAGCCCGATTTAATCTTATAAAACTATTCATGCGTTCATTTACCATTTCTTTACTATGTCTCTTTATGCTATCCTGTGAAACCATCAATCACGAGAAATTGATGAGAGGTCATTACCGGGGAACCCTGGAAGTTCAGGATGGAAAAAAACTCCCTTTTAATTTTAAGGTAAGAAATGATGATCGTATTGAGATCTACAATGCTAAAGAGGTCATCGTTGTAGATGAAATTTTATATGACTCTGATTCGGTACGTATAAATTTCCCGGTATATGAAGGCTACATAGCGGGAAGGTTTGAAAGGGGCAGAATCCACAATGCTCAATATGTAAAGGAAAGCCTGGACCGATATGTTCCATTTAAGGCTGAGTATGACATTAGTGATCGTTTCGTTAATTCTGAGAAACCAGGCATTGATGTGACTGGGAATTGGGAAATGCTGTTTACCGAAGAAGATGGAAAAACCTTTATAGCTAAAGGGATCTTTGAGCAGAGTGATGATGGCATAATCACGGGTACTATACGTACAACTACTGGTGACTATAGATTCCTCGAAGGTGTCATGGATGGGACAGAGATGAAGCTATCTGCATTTGATGGAGCTCATGCCTTTTTATTTACTGCTGAGTTTTCAAAAGGGGAAATGCACGGCTATTTTTATTCCGGAAATCACTATCGAGCAGAATTTAAAGGCAATAGAAATGCCGATTATGAACTTCCTCATGAGGATACATTAACCAATTTGAATGAAGGATTTGATCGCTTTTATTTCTCATTTCCCGACGAACAAGGTGAGCTGGTATCCCTTAATGATGAGCGATTTCAAGACAAGGTTACGCTGGTGCAGATCATGGGAACCTGGTGTCCGAACTGTTTGGATGAAAGCACCTATTATTCAGAATATTACAGGGAAAATGCAGATCGCGGTCTGGAGATGGTAGCACTTGCTTTTGAATATGCCAAAACAGAAGAAAAAGCCTTTGCCGGGATTCAAAGATTGAAGACGCGTTTGGACATTAAATACCCCATTCTATTGGCCCAGTATGGAAGTTCGAGTAAAACCCTTGCCCAGGAAAAATTGCCCATGCTGAATCATGTGCTCTCATATCCAACGACGATCTTCATCGACAAGAAAGGAACCGTTCGAAAGATCCATACTGGTTTTAATGGCCCGGCTACCGGCGACAAATATGTGGCTTTTCAGGAAGAATTCACAACTTTCGTCAACATGCTTCTTAACGAATAGTTAATTAACAACCTCCTTCCTTTAATTAACAGAATTGTAACAAGTTGAGGCGGCTTTAGTTGTAATTTCATAACTCAACTAATTAAATCAAATCTTATGCGTAAAATCAACCACTACGTGTATTTAAGTACACTTGTAATTGCCCTTTTCTTTGTTTCAACTATCGCCAACGCCCAACTGCTCAACCTTCCAAGGGCCAGTCAGAATGCCACTGTTTCACAAACGGTAGGAATTTCAAAAGTTTATATCAACTACTCAAGACCGAGTGTGAACGGTCGTGAAGTCTGGGGGAAATTAGTACCCTACGGCTTGAATAATCTGGGATTTGGAACGTCAACAGCCGCTCCATGGCGTGCTGGCGCCAATGAGAACACCATCATCAAATTTACCGATGATGCCATGGTAGAAGGACAACCGATCCCGGCAGGGAAATATGGTCTTCATATGGTGATCAAGGAGGATGGCGGAGCTACGGTTATTTTTTCTAAGAACCATACTTCCTGGGGAAGCTTTTTCTATGAACCGGCAGAAGATGCACTTCAGGTAGATGTGCAGACCCAGTCCATTCCTCATGTTGAACAGCTTTCCTTTAGCTTCATCGACGTAACGGCAAATTCAGCAACTGCAGTGCTTGATTGGGAAAAGAAAAGAATACCTTTTAAAGTAGAATTTGATGTTACTGATATCGTTCTTGCAGATATCCGGAATAAGATGAAAGATCAGCCGGGATTTGCGCGTCAGACCTGGGAACAAGCTGCTAATTACGCGGCCAATAATGACGGTGACCTGGAAGAAGCATTGGGCTGGATCAACAGCGCCAGGGCAGGTATGTTCTTTAGCCAGGAAGATTTTAACAACACAAACATCAAGGCAACCATTTTGAACAAAATGGGAAAAACGGATGATGCCGTTGCCACTATGGATAGTTATCTATCAAAAGCTACCATTTTTGAAGCGCACCAAATGGGACGCACCTACATCGCCATGGGAATGAAAGATAAAGCACTGGAAGTGTTTAAAATGAATGCCGAAAAACATAAAGACACCTGGCCAGTGGATTATGGATTGGCGCGTGCGTATTCCGCTCTTGGAAATTATGCCAAAGCCATTCAGCATTTAAAAATTGCCTATGACAGGGTACCAGATCCGGGTAATAAGGCAGCAATAGAAACCAATATGGCGAAATTGGAAAACGGTGAAGATATCAATTAAAAACCGAGACCTTATGTCTGTTTGTTTTGAAGCTCAACCTTAGGGTTGGGCTTTTTTTAGCTGATATAATTCCAAATATTCTTGTATTTTCCCAGACTTTGATAGGTGCGAAGTATTGCAGTGTTCTTAGGATCTTTCAAGCCTGGATCGTCTTTAAGTATGGCTTTGGCTATGTGCCTGGCCTGGTTCAGAATGTCCTTGTCTTTCACAATATTGGCGATCTTCAGATTAAGCACGCCACTTTGCTGAGTACCCATGAGATCTCCCGGACCGCGAAGCCGGAGGTCCACATCGGCAATCTCAAAACCGTCGTTTGTACTAACCAGGGTTTCAATTCGTGTTTTACTGTCGGCAGACTGTTTGTGTCCTGTCATGAGTATACAGTAGCTCTGCTCGGCTCCGCGTCCAACCCTGCCGCGCAATTGGTGTAATTGGGCCAGTCCAAAGCGTTCGGCACTCTCAATGACCATAACAGTGGCATTCGGAATATCAACGCCAACCTCAATGACAGTAGTAGCTACCATGATTTGCGTCTCACCTTTGATGAATCGTTGCATTTCATAATCCTTATCGGCCGATTTCATCTTGCCATGCACTATGGAGATCTGGTAATCGGGCTTAGGGAATTCGCGCTCCAGGCTGGCATATCCATCCATAAGGTCCTTATAATCCATCTTTTCACTCTCCTTGATCAATGGGTAGACCACATAGACTTGTCTGCCTGTAGCGATTTGCTCCCTGATGAACCGCATCACTTTCAACCGATTGTTATCGAAACGGTGAACAGTCTTAACAGGTTTTCTGCCGGCCGGTAATTCATCTATCACCGAAATATCAAGGTCCCCATAAACCGACATAGCTAATGTTCTTGGAATAGGGGTAGCCGTCATCACCAGGACATGAGGTGGCGAAATATTTTTATGCCAAAGCTTGCTCCGTTGAGCTACTCCAAACCGATGTTGCTCATCGATAATTGCCAGGCCAAGATTCCTAAATTTCACACGTTCTTCGAGTAAGGCATGAGTGCCAATCAGTATGTTTAATTCGCCATTTTCCGAAATTTTAAGAATTTCATTTCTTTCTGAAGTTTTAGTTGAACCAGTCAATAGTTTAATACTGATATTCAATTCTTTACAATATTGATATAAACTCTTATAGTGTTGAACTGACAAAATTTCAGTCGGAGCCATTAGGCAAGCTTGAAAACCGTTGTCAAGTGCGATGAGCATTGACATGAGCGCTACTATGGTCTTTCCGGAACCCACATCTCCCTGCAACAATCGGTTCATTTGTGCCTGGCTGCCTAAATCACGTCTGATTTCTTTTAAAACGCGCTTCTGTGCAGCGGTTAATTCGAAGGGTAAATGTTCAGAATAAAAGGTATTGAAAAGCACTCCAACTTGTTCAAAAGTGAACCCTTTGATCTTGCGTTTGTGAATGATGTTTTTAAGGATGAGTTGCAGCTGGATGAAAAAAAGTTCTTCAAATTTCAATCGAAATTGTGCCTTAGCAAGATCCTTTTGACTTTTAGGAAAATGGATGTTGAATACAGCCTCTTTTTTTGAGACCAATTTTAAATCATTCAATAGTTCTTGTGAAAGAGTCTCCTCAAAATCGCCTTTTGATTCGTGAAATAATTGCTGCATTAACTTTGAAATGACCCGGTTTGAGATTCCCCGATTCGACAATTTCTCTGTAGATGGATAAATGGCCTGCATGGCCGAACGTAAACTTTTTTTATGTTCTTCCAACAATTCCATTTCCGGGTGTGGCATACTGAACAAGCCATTGAACCAGTTTACACGTCCGAAGATGACGTAAGTGGCATCCTTTTTAATGCTCTCCCGGATCCATTTTTGACCTCTGAACCAAACCAATTCCATGATCCCCGATTCATCCTGAAAGCTTGCTACCAGTCGCTTACCACGTTTCTGTTCCACAAGTCTGAGATCTGTGATCTTGCCGATCAGTTGCACGTCGGATGAATTGCGTTCCAGCTCGCTGATCTTGTAATATTGGGTTCTGTCGATGTATCGGTTCGGAAAGAGATTGAGCAGGTCCTGGAAAGTGGCAATATTCAATTCCTTACGCAAAAGATCCGCCCGATTCGGGCCAACGCCCTTGAGGTAATCTATAGGAGTTTGTAAGAAATCGGCTTTCATCGAACTAAATTAATCCTTTTAGATCTATTCACAAGTATAATTATTAATTTGGCTTAACGTTTGCATGTATATGTTTATGCGACCCATTTTTAACCTGGTATTCGTTTGTTTTAGCTTATTCGCTATAGCCCAGCAAACCGATTATGTCGATTTTCAACAGGCTGATATTTCTATTGAAATTGATCCCCAGGCCAAACAGCTTAGCGGATCGGTTAATTATAAATTGGAAATAGTAAAGCCTACAGATTCGATCTTCATCGACGCGACTAACATGCATATCGATAAGGTTTTACTCAATGGAAAAGGGATCCCTTTTATATACACAGACGATAAGATCCATTTAAAACGAAAATGGGATGCATCAACAACACACGACCTTTCAATTCATTATTGGACAAATCCTTTGAAGGCCATGTATTTCATGTCTGATGTGAGGGGTGAAGTAGATCAGGTCTGGACCCAGGGCCAGGGGAAGAATAGCAGTCATTGGGTACCTACGATCGATGATATGAATGAAAAGATGAAATTCGATATCTTGATCAATGCACCTGCAGAATATGAGGTCATTGCCAATGGCAGACTTCAGCGTAAAGGCTTAAAGGATGACGGTACCACCTATTGGTACTATGATATGAATGCACCCATGAGCAGTTATTTACTGGCGATTGTATTAGGCGAGTATGAAAAGTCCACACTAGCATCTCGATCGGGAATCCCACTTGAGTTTTATTACTATCCGGGTGATAGTTTAAACATAGAACCCACTTATAGATATACGCAAACCATTTTCAACTTTTTTGAATCGGAAATCGGAGTGCCCTATCCCTGGCAGAATTATAAACAGATACCAGTACGCGACTTTCTGTATGCCGGTATGGAGAATACCGGAACAACGATTTTCTCAGACGAATTTGTAACAGATTCAATTGCCTTCAATGATAGGAATTATGTCAATATCAATGCGCATGAATTGGCGCACCAATGGTTTGGGAACCTGGTTACCGAGGTTTCGGGTACTCACCATTGGCTTCACGAAGGGTTTGCCTCATATTATGCTTTATTAGCTGAGCGCATGATCCATGGAGATGATCATTTCTATTGGAAATTATACGAATCGGCATTAAAACTGGAACAACAAGATCTGAATGGTAGCAGTACGGCCCTTCTTGATCCGAAATCCAGCAGTTTGACCTTTTATGAAAAAGGAGCCTGGACCTTATTCATGCTGCGGGAACTCGTGGGTGATTCAGTATTTAAAAAAGCCGTACAGACCTATTTGAACGATCATGCCTTCAGAAATGTTACAACTCAGGATTTTATGGGTTATGTGGAGGACATCGGAGATATCGATCTAACCGCATTCGCTTACGAATGGCTTCGGAACGACGATTTTCCCATAGATCGGGCGCTGGACGCTTTAAAGCAGAATTCAACTTTCATTCAGGAATACCTCATGGTGGATTGTGAATTGAAGAATTCCAAATGCGCATATTATTTAAACAGCGGAGTATCAGACAAGGCCAAGATTAAGATCATTGAGCAATTGCCAGAGTTAATACAAAAGGATCATTTTAATAGCAGCCTGGAGGTGCGACAAGCTATTGCAACCCATCTCACGACAATACCAAAAAATCTTAAGCCGCTTTATGAAACCTTATTAAATGATGCCTCATACAAAACCAAGGAAGCAGCTTTATATAATTTGTGGGTCAATTTTCCCGATGATCGTATTAAATATTTGAAAGAAACAAGATCGATCCGGGGATTTAATGATTACAACGTGCGCATGTTGTGGCTTGTCCTTAATTTGAATACACCTGATTTTGAACCAGAGAACAAATCAATAGCACTAAAGGAATTAACGGCCTTTTCAGGACGCTCATACAGTCCCCAAACACGTGTTAACGCTTTTAACTACTTAAAAGCGATTGGTGCATGTGGTCAAGAATGCAAACTTAACTTGGAAGATGCAGTTAGTCATCATTTTTGGCGTTTGTCTAAATTTGCAAAAGAAACCCTGCTTGAATTAAATAAGGAATGAAAGCACTCGTAATTTCCGGTGGTGGAAGTAAAGGCGCCTTTGCTGGCGGAGTTGCGCAATATTTGATCGAAGAAGAGGGCCGAAACTACGACATGATGTTGGGGACATCTACAGGAAGCCTCCTGGTACCTCATCTGGCTTTAAATGAGATTCCTAAGATCTACAAAATCTTCACCAACGTCAGGCAAAATGATATATTTAGCGTGAGCCCCTTTGTTCAGCGTAAGCGTGGAAACAGGGAATTCGTTTCAATAGATTTTATGAATTCTATTTGGCAATTCATCAAGCTGAAGCGCACCTTTGGTGAGAGCAAAACCCTTCGCAAGAACATTTTTAGAAATTTGACCAAAGACGAATACAAAAGGATAAGGGCGACTAAACATGACGTGATTGTTACAGTAACCAACTTATCAAAGAATAGGGTAGAGTATAAGTCGATCCAGGAATGCAGTTATGAGGAGTTTTGCAATTGGATCTGGATATCCTGCAATTACATTCCATTTATGTCCCTGGCGGTGGTTGATGGTCATGAATATGCTGACGGCGGACTGGGCTGTGTAGTTCCCATCCGTGAAGCCATTCAGCGTGGCGCAAAAGAGGTTGACGCCATTATTTTGGAATCGGAAAGCATGGAAGACCTAAAGGTCTTGGGAAAAAACCCGTTTTCACTTATGATGAATTTATTTGGCCATCTGATGGACCAGGTTGAAAAAAATGACATCACAATTGGTAAGCTGGCTGCCAAAACCAAAGATGTTAACCTCAACCTGTATTATACTCCAACAAGACTTACAGAAAATTCCTTGATATTTAGCAAAAGGCTTATGGTAAAATGGTGGCGGGAAGGCTATGAATATGCCAGGTCCAAACATGAGGATTCGCCATCGAACGAATTGAAGACTTGATAAATTACCAGAGTTCGCTGACTTCCTTTTTGATATATGACAATGCTGCGTCTGATGGCGCCCGTTTTTCCATCATTTCGGTCAGAACGACTTCCCTGAGCTTATCAGCTGAATTAGTTTTTTCCAAAAGACTGGCTTTTCTGATCAGCTGAATGGTAGCTGTTTTGGCAGCGGTGATAACGTTCCAACATTCATCACTCAGGTAGATCTGCTGCGACAAATTATGATCATATTCTTGTTCAATAGTTGCTATAAGTAAAGATTCGTAAATATCTTTATCTGAACTATTTGGAGAAACTCTAGTAATTAAATTATTTGGTGATATACGCTCGAGAAAAAGCACCATGCGTTCGTAGGCCTGAAGACGGATTGGCAGGGTTTTTACCTGGCTGTCTTTGTGTAATAAGAATCGACGTCGGCCATCTTCATTTTTGGTATGTAATCGAAAAAAGTAATAGGCAATAATTCCAGTAACTAAAGCAGGAACTGTGAAAAGGATCAGATCAAATATTTTTGATAATTCCATAGTATCGGGTTTTATGAGGTCTTATTTTCCGCCTAAATATATACAATCTTTCAATTCCTGCATAGATTTAAAGGGTACATGGTTTTTTTCATAGTTATACGTCTTGTCCAATTCTTCGGATAAATTGTGATCATCGACGTTTACATCTATGTCCTTCATATCGAATTGACAAGGGTGTTCATAACCCGCCGAATGTGTGATCTCTATCAATTCTTTCCTGAAGGTTTTGAAGTATTGAGCCAATCGTTCAGATTTGAGTGGTACATTGATGCCATTCTGAAGCCATTTTCTTTGTGTGGCAACACCGCTTGGGCACCGATTGGTATGGCATATCTGCGCCTGTATGCAGCCAATGCTCATCATAGCTTCCCTGGCAACATTGATGATATCCGCTCCCATGGCAAATGCCATAGCTGCTTTGGCCGGGAAACCAAGCTTTCCACTTCCAATAAATACGATCCGGTCTGCAAGTCCCTTATTTTGAAATAATTTATAAAGATCGCTAAAGCCGTATACCCAGGGCAGGGACACATGATCTGCAAAACTGGGAGGCGCTGCACCTGTTCCACCTTCACCACCGTCAACACTTATAAAATCAGGGCCTTTACCCGTTCGGATCATTATATCTGCCAGTTCGCGCCATTGATCAAGTTTTCCAATGGCAGCCTTAATCCCGACGGGTAAACCTGTAGCGTTTGCGATGTCCTCAATAAATTGAGCGAGTTCCTCCACATTTTCAAAGGCTGTATGATTTGGAGGAGAAAGCACATCCTTACCGGGTTCAACTCCTCGAATCCCGGCTATTTCCTTAGAGATCTTCTTTCCCGGAAGCACACCGCCTTTCCCTGGTTTAGCACCCTGTGATAGCTTTACTTCTATGGCTCGAATATAAGGATGATCTTCTACCATTTTTACCAGCTTCTTCATTGAAAACTTACCATCATCATCGCGCACACCAAAATATCCGGTACCGAAATGAAAAACGACATCTCCACCATTACAATGGTAAGGCGACAAACCACCTTCACCGGTATTCTGATATGCTCCAGCTAATTTTACCCCTTTGTTCAATGATTCAACGGCCTTTGCTGAAAGCGAACCAAAGCTCATGGCAGATACATTTATGACAGAAGCCGGACGATAAGGACGCTTACGCTTGTTGAAGGAACCAATCACCTTTGCACACGGAAGAAACGAATTATCGATCTTATTCGGATGATCCTTTCCAATCTTGTAAGGAAGCATGGCATTGTTGATAAAGATGTGATGGTGGGCATAAATATCCCTATCAGTTCCAAAACCTTCATAGTTGTTTTCTTTCTTGGCCGATGAATAGATCCACCTTCGCTCTATCCTGTTGAATGGAAGTTCCTCACGATTATTGGAAACGAAGTATTGACGCATCTCCGGTCCGATGCTCTCAAGCCAGTAGCGCAAATGCCCGACGATGGGAAAATTATGTTTGATGGTATGTTCGCGCTGGAAAAAAATGTCCCTGATGGCAATAATTGCCAGGACAATGAGGCTCCAAATCCACCATGATATCGAACCCAGAAAATCCAGCACAGCTTCCATCAATTATTCAAATAATCTACAGTTAATTGGGACATGGCTTTAACACCTAGAAGCAAACCGCTTTCATCGATATAGAAATCGGGTGTGTGATGCGGTGCCGATTCGGTAACAGAAACATTCAGGGGTTTCCCGCCTAAAAAGAAATACAGACCGGGTACTTTTTCCTGGAAGAATGAAAAATCTTCCGCTCCGGTAATGGCCTTGATTTCAACAACCTTTTCGGCCCCAGCTGCTTTCTGCAGGGATGGTAACATTTGTGCCGTCAATTCAGGATCATTGAAAGTAATGGGATATCCTTTGGCAATATCTATTGTTGCTTCAACCCGATATACTTCGGCTAGTCCTGCAACCATTTCACGCATTCGTCTGTTTATCTGCCTTTGCATTCCAACATCTAAGGTTCTCAAGGTACCGACAATTTGCGCCTTTTCAGGAATGATATTGCTCCGTACACCACTGGTGAATTTTCCAATTGAAAGGACGACGGCTTCATTGGTTAAGGCCATTTCTCTACTCACCAAAGTCTGAAAACCATCAATGATCTTAACACCCGCCATAATCGGATCAGCCCCTGTCCATGGCGTAGATCCATGAGTTTGCTTTCCCTTGATATTGATCTCAAAACTTTGAGCGGCTGCCATGATGCCCCCTGGTCGATATTCTATTACTCCTACATCGGTGTCGGCACTTATATGCAATCCAAATATGGCATCTACGTCGGGATTCTTTAACACCTCTTCTTTAACCATCAATTCGGCACCTCCTTCTTCTCCTGGAGGAGCGCCTTCCTCAGCCGGTTGAAATATAAATTTTATGGTACCGTTGAATTTGTCCCTATTTTTTGAAAAAACTTCAGCAACACCCATTAAGATGGCGATATGGGTATCATGTCCACAAGCATGCATAACGCCGGTTTCCACCCCTCTAAAGGTTGTTCTCACTTCAGATTTAAATGGTACATCGGTTCTTTCGGTTACCGGTAATCCATCGATATCTGCTCGAAGTGCTAGAACCTTTCCAGGTTGATTTCCCTTTAAGATCCCTACAACCCCTGTATATGCGATGCCCGTCTGAACCTCCATGCCAAGGGATTTCAGATGTGCTGCGATCTTTTCAGCCGTTTTGAACTCTCGATTGGACAGTTCCGGATATTGATGAAAGTCCCGTCGCCATTCAATGACTTTGGATTCTATTTGTTCAATATCCTTTTCCATTCCATATTGAGCCGAAGCTGGGCAAATAAAAAGGAGAGTAGCTGCTACTAATAAATTTTTCATAGGTATTTTAGAATTTAATGAATTTGTATCCGTTGTTTTGATAATCTAGCAAAGCAGTCATAGCTGAAAGGGCAATTTTCACTTCTTCAAGTACTTCCTTGTCCTCAATTTTTCTGAATGCCTTGGTTTGACCACATAATATAATGTCAACGCCTTCATCTTCCAGTGCAGCTATCAATCCGGAATTCGGGTTTGCTACACCAAATCGTTGCTTATAGGCATCATCTGTCAAAATATCTTTCCATGCGCTTGCATGAATGGTCATGGCCACCTGGAGTTGATCCTTGCTCATACCGGCATCGGCATGCATATTCAGGAATCGAGCAGCCGTTTCTATGTATTTGTTTATCTGCGATTTGTCTTCTGAAGTAGACGATACATCAAAAATAACTTTTAGTTCAGATGCCTTCGGAATTTCCAAATCCAGGTCATTAACTTCGAACGTGGCACCATAGTCCTTGATGATCTTGCCCTCAACCCGTTGTTCTTGCGCATGCATCCAATAGCTGGAAGCAAGAAAAAGCACTAAAGCTAAGGGAAATTTTAACATCGTAATTTTTGAATAATTGGCTTAAAGATATTCAAATTTATCTTAAATTATCTGGAGATTGTAATTGTTTATAAGTAATTGATTTCAGGTGGAAAATCAACACTTACATTCCATAAATTCACGGTTTTAATCAGAGTCGTTTGGATAGATTTCTCGAGCAATTAAATGAGGCACAATTAGAGGCAACCCTGAATAAGGAAGGGCCAATGATTGTTATTGCTGGTGCAGGATCCGGGAAGACCCGTGTGCTCACCTACCGCATAGCCTATTTGATGAGTCAGGGCGTCGATCCCTTTAATATTCTTGCCCTCACATTTACGAATAAAGCTGCACGAGAGATGAAGGGCCGGATTGCCAGGATAGTAGGAGAGAGCGAAGCCAAGAATTTATGGATGGGTACCTTCCATTCCATTTTTGCCAGGATACTCAGATACGAAGCTGATAAATTAGGCTATCCGAATAATTTTACGATCTACGATACCCAGGATTCACAGCGCCTCGTTGCTTCCATCATCAAAGAAATGAAGCTGGATAAGGATATTTATAAATACAAGCAGATCTTTGCACGAATTTCATCCTATAAGAACAGTTTGATAACGGTCAAGGCCTATTTTCAAAACCCGGAACTCATTGAAGCTGATACCATGGCCAGAAGGCCGAGGCTTGGTGAGATCTATAAAAACTATGTGGATCGTTGCTTTAAAGCCGGTGCCATGGATTTTGATGATCTGCTGCTAAAGACTAATGAGCTCTTATCCAGGTTTCCCAATGTATTGGCAAAATATCAGGATCGATTCAGATATATCCTTGTTGATGAGTATCAGGATACCAATCACTCCCAGTACCTGATCGTTCGCGCATTGGCCGACCGCTTCCAGAATATTTGTGTGGTTGGCGATGATGCACAAAGCATCTATGGATTCAGAGGTGCGAATATCAATAACATTCTCAATTTCCAACGCGATTATCCCGACGCCAAATTATTCAGGCTTGAGCAAAATTATCGCTCTACCAAGAATATTGTGAATGCTGCCAATGCGGTAATCGATAAGAATACTATGAAATTGGAAAAAGTGGTCTGGACCGCTAATGACCTTGGTGAGAAAATCAAGGTGAATCGACTGATGACAGATGCCGACGAAGGCCGCTATGTAGCGAGTTCCATCTTTGAAGAAAAGATGAGGAACCAATTGAAGAATTCTGACTTTGCTGTGCTATATCGTACCAATGCACAATCGCGAGCTATTGAAGATGCTCTTCGGAAGCGTGATATGCCTTACAGAATTTATGGCGGATTGTCCTTTTATCAACGAAAGGAGATCAAGGACGTGATCGCCTATCTCCGGTTGATCATAAATTCTGCAGATGAAGAGGCCTTGAAACGGGTTATTAATTTTCCAACTCGGGGTATCGGGCAGACAACAATTGATAAATTGATCGTGGCAGCCAATGCTGCTGATAAATCCATCTATGAGTTGATGCAGTCCATCGATGATGCAGAGGTGAACATTAACTCCGGTACCAGAAATAAGTTGAAGGATTTTGTGACGATGATCGAGAGTTTCAAGGTCATGAACCAAGAAGCCGATGCCTTTACTCTGGCAGAACATGTTGTAAAAGTTAGCGGATTAATTAAAGAATATAATAAAGATGGTACCCCGGAGGGGATTACCAGGATGGAGAATATTGAGGAATTGCTTAATGGTATTCGGGATTTTGTTGAAGGTCAGCGTGAGATTGTGGATAGTACAGCTTCCTTATCGGAATTTCTTGAAGATGTGGCGTTGGCAACCGATCTGGACCAAAAGGATGATGGCGTCCCTCGCGTTTCCCTGATGACCATTCACCTGGCAAAAGGATTGGAATTCCCGTACGTCTATGTGGTGGGCCTGGAAGAGGATCTCTTCCCTTCTGCGATGAGTATGAACACACGAAGCGAGCTTGAAGAGGAACGCCGACTTTTTTACGTAGCGGTCACACGAGCGGAGAAACAGGTTTATTTAACCTATGCCTTATCACGATACCGATGGGGAAAACTAATCGATGCAGAACCAAGTCGGTTTATATCCGAAATAGATGAAGAATATCTGGATGTCTTAACGCCTATTGAAGAGCGTCGTTTCAACCCGATGCTCGATGCAAGCATTTTTGGCGATGTACCTCCAAATGTAATTCGCACCAAGCAATCGGTTGTTCGCAAAAAGCCAAAATCACAACCGAAATTCACTCCACCCAAAAAAATGAAACCGATAAAGGCTTCCAATGGCAAATCCAACCTGTTCGATTCGAAATTGGTAGTTGGAAATGTCGTAAATCACCAACGCTTTGGAAGAGGTGAGGTCACCAAGATCGAAGGCTCCGGCGCCGACCTGAAAGCAGAGATCCGATTTGAAAACGGCAGTACCAAAAAATTGCTTCTGCGATTTGCTAAACTAGAGATCATCGGGTAAAAAAAAACCGGCCAATCGGCCGGCTTCTTTATATTGATTTTTTATTATCCTCCTGCTGCAAGAGTCTTCATTTCATTTTCAATCATTTCATAGAACTCATCGATCTTAGGCAACACTACAATCCTTGTTCGCCTGTTTTTAGATCTGTTCTCAGCAGTATCATTTGGCACGAGAGGTACATGATAGCTTCTACCCGAGGCGATCAACTGACCTGGGCTTACACCAAGGTCTTCTAATACTCGAACGACCGAGGTTGCACGTTTTACGCTTAGGTCCCAATTATCAAGAAGCAGGTCTTTTTGATAAGGTACATTGTCTGTATGTGCTTCTACCAATGCTTCAAAATTTGGTTTGCTTTTAATTACTTTGGCAACCTTACCAAGAATTTCCTGAGCTCTCGAACTTACCATATAACTACCACTTCTGAAAAGAAGTTTGTCGGCTATGGAAATGAAAACAACACCCTTTTCAACATTGATTTCGATATCCGGGTCGTCAATACCCACTTCTTTTTTCAAGCTGGTTACCAAAGCCAGCATCACACTGTCCTTTTTAGTTACCGCATCCTGAAGCCTTGATATTTTCAAGTCCTTCTCTCTTAAACTTTCGAGCGTTTTTTCAATATTCTCTGCACCTTTGGCTGTGAGCATGGTGAGATCCTTATTGCTTTGAATAAGCGCTTCGTTGCTGTTTCTGAGATCTTCGATCTGGTCCTCAAGTGCTGTTGCCCGCGCCATGGCAGATGCCCGTTCTTCCAGGCAGGTATTCAATTTAACCGTGGCTGTGTTGAGCAAATCCTGGGTTTCTTTTTGCCTGGCTTCCAAGGCAGCAAATTCTTTCTTCGATACGCAAGACCCCAATAATAAAAATGATGATAATCCTAATAGGAGTAGTTTTTTCATAGTTGTTTCATATTAAATTTTCCACATGATCAGCTCAAAATTAGAGAAAATTGAAGAGTTGAAAATGCGATTAACAAAACTTTTACTAACCGACTTATAAACTTCGGTAGGTTCTTTTCTTATATACGAAATACTTCCATACTATTGATCGAATACCATAGTAATCTGCAGCTGTTTTATTATGCACTCTCATTTTTCTCACTTTTCCCATGTGCCTATAAAATGAAAAATGCGCTCGGGGTATGGCCCAGGCATGGGCCAAATCTGCCTCCAAAAGAAACTTGAAAAATGCCACGCCATCCAAAACCAACCTGGAGAATATTACTGAAAACACTTTACCTTTTGGTAAATTCTTCAACAACATGAAAAGCGAATTCCGAAAATTCAAATAGGTCTTATTCGGACTGGAAGCATCCAGTGTTGCCCCACCTTCATGATAAACCACAGAATTCCCGATATACTTTGAAAAGAATTCCCTATTGAATGCTCGCCAGCACAGATCGATCTCTTCCATATGGGCGAAAAAACGAGCATCAAATCCACCAAGCATATCGTAGATATGGCTTCGAATGAACAAACATGCACCAGAGGCCCAAAAGATTTCGGCCGAATCATTGAATTGACCAGAGTCGTTTTCAATATGATTAAAAATCCGTCCCCTGCAGTAGGGATAACCGTATTTATCGATAAATCCACCGGCTGCTCCGGCATAATCAAATGCTTTCCGGTTTACGGCATTTAAGATTTTTGGTTGAATGATAGCCGTGTTCTCTTGCTCTTGAAAGGCATTCATAATTGGATCTAACCAATTCTCAGTTACCTCCACATCATTATTCAACAAACAATAGATATCTGCCTTGATCGATTTCAGACCTTCGTTATAACCACCGGCAAATCCGAAATTTTCTGCTAAGGCAATCGAACTCACCATTGGGAATTCTTCGCGAATCAAATCAAGAGACCCATCTGAAGACCCATTATCGATGACATATACCATGGCATTTTCTGAGAAGCGAATGACCGACGGGAGATAACGCTTTAAAAGCGCTTTTCCATTCCAATTCAATATGGCAATTGCGATTGTCATTCTTTAAGTGAGCGTGTAATACAGTGGATTAAATCGAAACGAATGGTCATCGGGTAAAATTAGGTATTTCCTTTAAGAATCGATAGCTGCTGTTATCGAAATCCATTTGGCAAAAATAATGATCCAGGCCATTGGTTAGGAATAAATACTGGGCATCAAGGGCGAGGTTATAGCGGGCAATCTGATCGAAGGTGTCCTGGCTGATCTTCTGGTCCGTGCGTTTGCATTCAACGATCATGAAAATACTTCCGTCTGAATTATAGATCACAACGTCATATCGTTTTCGAAGCCCATTGATGATCAGGGTCTTTTCAACATTGATTATAGAGGGAGGGTAACCTTTGTCATTAATGAGGTAGGAAACACAATTTTGTCGTACCCATTCCTCAGGTTGCAAAACCACATATTTTTTACGAATCTGATCGAAAATTAGCGTTTTATTTTCGCTATTTTTGAATCGGAAGGAGTAGTCTGGAAAATTGAGTTTCTGCACTTCACAAATTTGACGATTTTTTTTCAATGGACGAAGTTAAAAGGATTGTGAATGATATTCGCGCCGGGAACCTGGCCGCGATTTATTTTTTGATGGGCGAGGAGCCATACTACATCGACAGGATATCTGAATTCATTGAAAATAACGTGTTGGAGGAAGAAGAAAAAGGATTCAATCAAATGGTGTTTTACGGCCGCGATGTGAGCATTGAGGAGGTCATTTCGGCAGCCAAACGATTTCCAATGATGGCTGAGAAACATGTGATCATTGTGAAGGAAGCCCAGGACCTGTCCAGGACAATTGAAAAACTTGTGGATTATGTCAATCAACCTCAACCGTCAACAGTTCTGGTCATCAATTACAAATACAAGAAGTTAGACAAACGGAAAGCACTGTATAAGGCCCTTTTAAAAAGCCAGGTGGTCTTTGAAAGTAAGAAGCTTTATGAAAACCAGGTTGCGGATTGGATCAGGCGCATTTTAACCGGAAGGAACTATTCCATTTCACCAAAAGCAGCACAGATGCTTGTTGAATTTTTAGGAACAGACCTGAGCAAGATCAATAACGAATTGGAAAAACTCCAGCTCATCATTCCTGAAGGACAACAGATCACACCTGAAGCCATTGAAGAGAACATTGGCATCTCTAAGGATTTCAACAATTTTGAACTGCGAAAGGCCATTGGTGAACGCAATAAGGAAAAGGCGTTTCGAATCATTAATTATTTTTCAGAAAATCCACGGGATAATCCAATTGTAGTTACGGTGGCGTTATTGTATAATTTCTTCTCGCAACTACTGCATTACCATGGCCTGAATGACAAATCTCCCCGGGCGGTTGCATCTTCATTGAAGATCAACCCATATTTTGTCAGCGAATATACCACTGCTGCAAAGAATTATCCCATGAAAAAGGTAAGTGGTGTAATTTCGGTATTACGGGATATCGATGTTAAGAGCAAAGGTGTAGGAGCTAATGCGCTCCCTCAACGTGATCTGCTTAACGAACTCATGGTAAAGATCCTCAATTAATCGAGGTGTTCCTTGGCGAATTCGGCTGCGCCGATAATCCCGGCGTTATTCCTGTTCTTCGCTGCAACAACCTTGGTTTTACCCGTTAAATAATCCTTGAATTCATCAAACTTTTTACTGATCCCACCACCAAGAATAAACAGGTCGGGATGCATGGTCCATTCCACATGATTCAGAAATGCGTCGAATCGGGTTGCCCATTTCTTCAGGCTTAATCCGTCACGTTTTCTCGCCGAATCCGCAGCAAAACGTTCTATGATTTCACCGTCTTTCCAAAAAATGCGGCCCAATTCGAAATTTCGGAGCAATTTGCCTTCATAATATACACCTGAGCCTAACCCGGTACCTATGGTAATGGTAATGACAAGACCTTTATTGCCTTTGCCTTCTCCATAATGCATTTCGGCGATTGCTGCGGCATCTGCATCATTCACGATATAGAAATCATTGCCACAGCGTTTTTTAAACAGCTTGTCGATCTTGGTTTTTTTCCATTCTTTATCCAGGTTGCTGCTTAACAGGGCTTTACCTTTTTTAACAACGGTTGGAAAGGAAACTCCAACAGGCCCGTGGTAGTTAAAATGTTTACAGATCTGGCATACAACATCGGCCACGGCATCCGGTCTGGAGGGTTTCGGAGTTGGCAAGCGAAACCGCTCACTTACCAATTCACCTGTCTTTATATCAACCAATGCGGCCTTCATTCCAGAACCGCCTATATCAATTCCTAATAGAATCATGAGTGTTTATTATCGAGTGCGAACTTCCCAGGACCTCCAACAAGGATAACAAGGAAGCAAAGTGCATAAATTAAAGCCAATTCCTTTGTCGAGAAAGGGTCCGGGGCATGAATGATCAATGCGGCAACCAGCATGGCAATGAAGGCTGGGATTGCTGCCAATCTCGTTTTAAATCCAATTATGATCAAAATTGGAGCAACCACTTCACCGATCAGGGTTAAAATCAAAGAAAAAAGAGGTCCAACACCCAGAGGGTCAGGAAATTCAAGATTCTCTTCAGACAATAATTTGATCTTTGGTACGCCGTGAAGCAGCAAAAGAATAGAACTTCCCCAACGAAGCAATGCAAGACCCAATCCGGGTGAAAAAAGTTTATCCATTTTTATAGATTAATTCGATTTTGGAGGTAAATATAAATAAAGTATGCCAGATAGGTCGTAGCCCGAAAGCGAAAGGAATTAACGCAGCTTTGGAAACTTATTCGGATCGGTTTCGCGCATCAATTCGTAAACAGCTTCAAAAATATCCTCTGCTGAAGGTTTACTGAAATAATCACCATCCGATCCATAGGCAGGACGATGCTCCTTAGCTGTTAACGTTACCGGTTTACTATCTAAGAACTGATATGCATTCTGTTCATTCAAGACGGCATTTAAAATAAATGCGGAAGCCCCGCCAGGAACGTCCTCGTCAATGATCATCAGCCTGTTGGTTTTCTCAACGCTTTTAACGATATCATGATTGAGATCGAATGGGACCAACGACTGCACATCTATCAATTCGGCATCGATACCCACTGCAGCCAGTTCTGTAGCAACTAGTTCGACCATTCTGAACGTTGAACCGTAAGAAACCAGAGTAACATCCTTTCCGTCTTTAACGGTTTCAACAATACCAACTGGGGTCTTAAAGTCACCCAGGTTATTCGGCATGCGTTCTTTAAGTCTATATCCATTAAGGCACTCCACAATAAGTGCAGGCTGGTCACTTTCAAGCATGGTATTATAGAACCCGGCTGCCTTGGTCATATTTCTAGGAACTAGTACAAAGACACCCTTGATCAAATTAAGGATACCTCCTAATTGTGATCCTGAATGCCAGATCCCTTCAAGACGATGACCTCTTGTTCTTACGATCATCGGGGCCTTCTGTTTACCAAATGTGCGGTAATGTAAAGTTGCCAGGTCATC
>CAJIBQ010000235.1_pt1 | contig 20641 bp, 21 predicted proteins | sample 9199391 | NCBI WGS metagenome assembly CAJIBQ01 (sample SAMEA7708309, study PRJEB35096) | sediment metagenome | biome: marine neritic benthic zone biome [ENVO:01000025]; feature: sediment [ENVO:00002007]; material: shallow marine sediment [ENVO:03000034] sea grass bed [ENVO_01000059] ... | reverse complement strand
CCATTTCTCTGCCCGTGCGATAAGATCGTATACCGCTTTGCTTTTGTCATTCCTTTCCAATTTGGTCTTACAGTGTTTTTTTTTTGACCCAACCCATGGCAATTCTTGAATCGGAATAGATGATACGGGCATCATTACGTTTTTTTAAATGGGCAAGGGCATGGACCAATGCCAGGAATTCACCAATATTATTAGTTCCAAGATCGAATGGGCCCTGTTTGAAGATCACTTTTTTAGTTCGGGTGTCAACGCCCCTATATTCCATTTTACCTGGATTGCCACCCACCGCTGCATCAACCGAAATGGAATCCAGGTTGGGTTGACCTATCTTATCGCGTTGTGATTTAGTGAGCCCTTTTTTACGCCCTTTCTTGTTGACGAAGTTCTTGTACTTTCCTGAAAATGCATGCTTTGCTTCATCTTCTGTATGAAAAGCCATGTATTGTGGACCCTTGAAGCCCTTGATCTGTTCTTTACAGTCTTCCCATGATTTGTAAATGCCTGGCTTATGGCCTTTCCAAACGACATAGAATTTAGATTTCTTATCGCTCATTTTTTTCTCTCAGGATTTCCAAAACCACTTCGGGATAATTTTCCAGTTCCAATTCTCGGACTTTGGCAGTCACCGATTCAACATCATCAGCTTCCGTAATTCCAAATTGTTTTTGAAAAATGATCTGGCCTTCATCATAATTTTCGTTAACGTAATGAATTGTTATTCCAGACGCTTTTTCATTGTTTGCAATAACTGCCCTGTGGACATGTTGACCATACATCCCTTTTCCTCCATATTTTGGAAGCAGGGCTGGATGAATATTTACGATCTTTCCTTCGAACATTTCGATCATTTTTTCGGGAACTTTCCAAAGAAATCCGGCCAGAACTATAAGATCAGGATTGGTTATTTTCAGAATATCAAGAACATGATCAGTACCATAAAATGCAGTACGGTTAAAACACAAGCAGCTAACATTGAGAGAGTTACACCTTTCGATAACTTTGGCACGAGGATTGTTAGTGAGGACTTGGACAACTCTGGCGTAGCTGTGGTCTTGAAAAAACCTGATCAAATTTTCAGCATTAGAGCCCGAACCGGACGCGAAAATTACAATTCGTTTCATGAACTTATCTCGACGTTGTAGTTGTTCAAAAACAAATGAAAGAATAATTATTAACAATTAGAAGTAAAAAGGAAATACTTCGATTTAAAATGTTTAAATTACCTTCACATTTTTAAAGAGGGAGTGCGTTTTAAAAGAAAGTTTTTTATTTTTGCGACTTAATTAAAACTTAAAAATTAAACATTATGTCAGACATTGCATCACGAGTAAAAGCGATTATCGTAGACAAACTTGGTGTTGATGAAAATGAGGTTGTTACCGAGGCTAGCTTCACAAATGATCTTGGAGCAGATTCATTAGACACTGTCGAGCTAATCATGGAGTTTGAAAAAGAATTCGACATTCAAATTCCGGATGACCAAGCTGAAAATATCGCTACAGTTGGTCAAGCTATCTCTTATATTGAAGACGCAAAATAAAGCAATACTTTTTCATGGGTTTGAGGCGAGTTGTAGTTACTGGAATAGGAGCACTTACGCCAATTGGAAATTCTAAAGATGAATATTGGAATGGTCTGATATCTGGTAAAAGTGGCGCAGCTCCAATTACATACTTCGATACTGAAAGGTTCAAGACCAAATTCGCCTGTGAGCTCAAAAACTTCACTGCGACGGACTACCTGGAAAGGAAGGAAGCTCGCAAAATGGATAAATTCGCACAGTACGCTATGGTGGCCTCAGAAGAGGCCATCACTGATGCGAAACTAGATCTCGAAAACATAGATAAATTAAGGGTTGGTGTGATTTGGGGAACCGGCATTGGCGGTTTTGAAACCTTGTCCCAAGAAGTCCTTAATTATTTTCAGGGTGATGGAACTCCGAGGTTCAATCCTTTCTTTATTCCAAAAATGATTTCAGATATGGCACCCGGGAATATTTCCATTAAATATGGATTTATGGGCCCAAATTATTCAACGGTATCTGCCTGTGCATCATCGGCCAATGCAATGATCGATGCGTTAAATTACATTAGATCCGGACATTGTGACTTAGTGGTGACCGGTGGAAGTGAGGCGGCTGTGACGTTTGCAGGAATAGGCGGTTTTAATGCCATGCATGCCCTTTCCACAAGAAACGACAGTCCGGAAACGGCTTCAAGGCCATTTGATGCCGAACGTGATGGCTTTGTGTTAGGTGAAGGAGCTGGTGCATTGATCCTGGAAGAATATGAACATGCCAAGTCAAGAGGGGCAAAAGTCTATGCTGAAGTAGTTGGCGGCGGAATGTCTTCAGATGCGTATCATATGACCTCACCGCATCCGGAAGGTATAGGTGTAATTGTAGTCATGCAGAATTGTCTCAAAGACGCAGGCCTTGAGCCGGAGGCAGTAGATGCCATCAATACACATGGCACCTCAACTCCTCTCGGGGATGTTGCAGAACTTAAAGCAATTTCCAAGGTTTTTGGGGATCATGCTAAGAATATTAATATCAATTCAACCAAATCTATGACCGGCCATCTTCTGGGTGCAGCCGGTGCGATCGAGGCAATAGCCTCTATTCTTTCAATTGAACATGGAATCGTTCCACCCACCATTAACCACTCAATTGTTGATGAGAATATTGATCCATCGTTAAACCTTACTTTAAACAAGGCGCAGGAGAGGGAAGTTAATGTAGCTATGAGCAATACTTTTGGTTTTGGCGGGCACAACGCATGTGTCCTTTTCAAGAAAATCGATTAATAATTTGAATGAATTTCATTCGCAACATATTTAGTTCCCGCCCGGAAGGAGACGGGAATTTTTTTAATCGATTACATGCAATTCTCAACTTCAAGCCAAGGGACTTAAGCATATATAAAATTGCATTTACCCATCGTTCAATGAATCGCCGGGATCTTGAAGGCAATCCTATCAATTATGAACGGCTTGAATTTTTAGGTGATGCCATGATAAGCTCCATTATCGCAACACATCTTTACAATGAGGTTCCACATGGCGATGAAGGCTATTTAACCAAGATGCGATCGAAGATAGTAAGTAGAGAACATCTTAATGAACTGGGCAAGGAACTGGATTTGATAAAATATGTTGAAAGCAAAATTCCAAAGGATAATTTCGGTTATAACATTTATGGCAATCTTTTCGAAGCCCTTATTGGAGCTATTTTTTTGGACCGCGGATTCGAATTTTGTGAGAAGTTTGTTTTCGAAAAGGTCATCATCCCACATGTAGATATCGAGAAATTGGAAGGAAAGGTTATCAGCTACAAAAGCCTTTTGATTGAATGGTGCCAAAAGGAAAAAAAATCATTTAATTATGAGATCTACGAAGACTCGGGTAATGATCCAGTGAGGCATTTTTCAGTAAAATTGACCATTAATGATAAGATCGTAGCCAAAGCAAGAGCGACCTCAAAGAAAAAGGCCGAGGAAAAAGCTTCAAAACGAGCGTATTTCGCTTTTCAAAACCTAATTCCACGTGTTGTTTAATGCACTGGATAGATTATCACTTCTTTTACTATATCGTTTTCGTTCCAAATAAAGCCTATTAATAGCAGCCGATGAGGACTGTTATTCTCTTAAAACATTATATTTACATGATCCTAATGGCTTCCTGATGGCATTACACAAATTGGATTTAAATCAACTGCAAGATGAATCCTATTCCTTGATAGCTATTCACTGTTCTGCCGAAGATTATCGCATGGCCTACCTGATTAACAAATATTTGAAAATCAAACTCGCACGAAACAGACATGATCTGGATTTCGAATATACCCTGGCATCTTATCCGATATATTCATGGGAAGATGAGGAACAACAAATAGTTTGGAGCCTGGTAGGTAATATTTGCAAGCGTGAAGAAAATATGTTGGTCAGTACGGGCTTGCTCTTTGATGATCAGCCCAAACAGGTTTTCACACATAATCTCATCCCGGAATATGAGCAGGTGAATTACTTCCTGAAAATCGATAACGATAGTAGTTACATCAATGATAGGAGTATCATCAGTGCCATTCATGAGATACCCCAGGTGGCAGCTGTATATTCTGTGAGTTGGGAAACATTACGATCGAAAGACAACTTAATTTTTAACTGATGTCTAAAGTTCGGAAAAAAACAAAAATAGTAGCTACTCTTGGTCCGGCGGTTAAGGATAAGGAGACTCTGAAGGAAATGATAGATCACGGTGTTGATGTTGTTCGTATCAATTTCTCCCATGCCAAATATGACGACGTGAAACAACGTATAGACATGGTGCGGGAACTCAACGAGGAATTCAGCTATAATACTGCCATACTAGCAGACCTACAGGGTCCCAAACTGAGAGTTGGCGTCATGGCCGAAGAAGTCGTTGTAGATGCTGGTGATGAAATTTGGATTGAGACCGGTGAAGAGTTCAAAGGCAGTAAAGGCCGAATCTATATCAACTACAACAATTTCCCGAAAGACGTGAATCCCGGCGAACGTATACTGCTGGATGATGGCAAGTTGATCTTCGAAGTCGTTGAAACAGATAATGATCAAAAAGTAAAAGCAAAAGTGATCCAGGGTGGTCCCCTTCGTTCCAAGAAAGGTGTTAATTTACCAAATACAAAAATCTCACAACCGGCCTTAACAGAGAAGGACATTGAAGATGCCCTGTTCGCAATTGAGAATAAGGTTGATTGGATCGCTCTGTCCTTTGTGCGGCACCCGGAAGACCTCATGGAACTTGAAGAACTTATTAAGGATAATACCGACCATAAAATTCCGATCATAGCCAAAATAGAAAAACCCGAAGCCGTAGACAATATCGATAAATTGGTGGCCTATTGTGATGGTTTAATGGTTGCACGTGGTGATCTTGGAGTAGAGATCCCTGCCCAGGAGGTTCCCCTAATTCAGAAGCAATTGGTGCTGCGTGCCAAGCGTGCGCGTATTCCCGTGATCATTGCCACTCAAATGATGGAATCCATGATCTCCAGCCTTACACCTACCCGTGCAGAAGTCAACGATGTTGCGAATTCTGTAATGGATGGAGCCGATGCCGTGATGTTGTCCGGAGAGACATCGGTAGGTAGTTATCCGGTTGAGGTGATAAAGACTATGTCGGCAATTGTTAATAGTGTTGAAAATTCTCCTTTGATAACCGTGCCACAATCACCACCTCATATCAGGACGAAACGTTATATAACAAAATCGATTTGCTATCATGCGGCCAATATGGCTAATGAGATCAACGCCAGTGCCATTTCCACACTCACCAATAGTGGTTATACAGCATTTCAGATCTCTGCCTGGCGACCGGCTGCCCATATCCTGGTTTTTACATCGAACAAAAGAATTCTCACCCAGTTGAATTTGCTTTGGGGTGTTACAGCATTCTATTATGATAAGTATGTAAGCACTGATGAAACCATTGAGGATGTAAATGCAATCGCTTGCAAACGCGGGTTCATTGAAGTTGGTGACATGTTGGTCAGTTTAGCCGCCATGCCTATTCAGGATAAAGGAATGGTGAATACCTTGCGTGTTACCGAGATCACCACATGTAGTTTCTAAAAATCCAACTTGAGTTGAACACTGAATGATGTGTCCTTTGGATTTACCTTTTCCGAAGTATTATCCGAATTAAAATTGGAAACCGAGATTCCGAGCAAACGTACAGAATCCTTTAGTCGATCCTGAAACAACAATCCCTTTATTGTTTGTAAAATCTCCCCTTCACTGTCGATATAACGGTCCAGGGTCTTGCTCCTGGTTTGCAACGAAAAATCACTATAACGAATCTTTAAGGTGATTGTTTTACCGGAAACTTTTGATCGTTTTAGACGTTTGGCCACCTCTTTGGCAATATCTGTTAACCGATCCATCATGAAAATCTCACTCGATAGGTTTTCACTAAATGTACGCTCTGCAGCCAATGATTTCCGCGTCCTGTCCGGTTTAACTTCACTTTGATGTTTTCCTCTTACGGCATCGAAATAATATTTACCGGATTTTCCAAATTGTTCCTGAAGAAACGACAAGGGCCTTTGCTTAAGATCCTTACCCGTAAATATACCCAGCTCGTACATTCGGGTCGCCGTAACCTTGCCAACACCATAGAATTTTCTGATATCCAGGCCCTCAAGAAATTCCAGGACTTCCTCAGGATTGACTGTTTTTTGCCCGTTTGGCTTATTGTGATCACTGGCGATCTTGGCAACAAATTTATTTATTGAGATCCCGGCGGAAGCAGTTAGACCTATTTCATTGAAAATGCGCTGCCTGATCTCGGAAGCGATCAGTGTTGCACTAGGGATTCCTTTTTTATTTTCGGTCACATCCAGATAGGCCTCGTCCAAGGACAAGGGTTCAACCAGTTCTGTATATTCGAAGAAGATGCTCCTGATGTGTTTCGAAATTTCTGTATAGCGATCAAATCTTGGCCTGACAAAAATCAGATCAGGACATTGTCTTTTTGCCATTAGGCTGGTCATCGCACTTCTGACGCCATATTTCCTGGCCTCATAACTTGCCGCACTAACAACTCCACGCTTTTCACTTCCTCCAACGGCAATTGGTTTCCCTCTAAGGGCGGGATTATCCAGCTGTTCAACAGAGGCATAATATGCATCCATATCAACATGAATGATCTTACGAATTGGTAATTCCACAGGCATGCTGTAAATTTATGACATCTCCAACGATTCTTCCTATGATTGAAATTGAACGAAAATTCCTTGTGAAAGAAGACATCTTTAAGGAACTGGCCGTACGTAAAAGATTAATCGTTCAAGGTTTTTTAAGTAGGGACCCGGAACGGACTGTTAGAATTCGCCTTTCGGAAAAGAAAGGCAAATTGACGGTTAAAGGACTTGCATCTGAGGATGGATTAAAGCGATTCGAATGGGAGGCCGAGTTGTCCCAAACTGAAGCAGAATCCCTTCTTGATTTTTGCCTGGATGGTATTATCGAAAAGATGCGCTACGACATTCCCGTTGGTGACCATCTCTATGAGGTGGATGAATTCTTTGGGTCGAACGAAGGGTTAATTATTGCGGAGATTGAACTCAATTCTGAGCATGAATCTTTTGAGAGGCCGAATTGGATCGGTGAAGAGGTCACCGGCCAAATCAAATATTACAATTCCTATTTAAGTGTTAGCCCATTCAGGTCATGGATCGATAAAGAACTCAGCTCGCATTGAATTCGTACTCGCGCTCTACCTTGCAAACACGAACTTTATACCAACTGTACCAGTCCGCGCGCCCTTTCTGTTGGGCTATTTTATGTTCGAAGTTCTTCTTCCAATTGGAGATTGAAGGTAAGTCCTTCCAATAACTCACTGTGATTCCGATGTCACTCCTGGCAGATTCAAATCCGAGATATCCCGGTTGCTCTTTTGCCAGGGCTTCCATTTTTTCTGACATCTCGGCATAACCATCGATGTTATCGCTATGCCGAGAGGAGAAAATTACAGCATAATAGGGTTTGTGTGTTTCATTCATCATTGCTGAAAGCGTGTTTTAGAACACTAATTTCAGCATCCCATAGGAATTTCCAAAGAAATGACCTTGGTTATTCTATTATTATCCTTATCGGTGATGACAAATTTCAACTTGATTTTACTGATGGATACTGCTGCGGGATATTCGTAGACCGATTTAATATCCGAGACCAATTTTGCATAGTTCTCTCCACAATAATCAGATACCGCCTTTCGGAAAGCTGCCATTTGTACATCGACAAAGGAATTCCATTCTTTCTTGGCATAGGTATGTGTTTTAAGGATGTCTGAATCGATTTTTTCCAGGGGCAACCAAATGGATTGAAAGTTTTCCCAATCAACCAGGTCGCAATGAGGCCCCTCATTCATAATAGTAACACTGGTCTCGTAGGCCTGGTACACCTGAATTTTTTTGATATCGTCAGTTGCCTTCAGTTTTATGATCTTGTCCTCGGGTGTTGTGCCCAGGTCCACGTAGTAGTTCACCGTATCTTTTGTTTTGACAAGCTGACTTCTGTCAACGGGAGTGAGCTCAATATCATGAAAGGTGACTTTTAGCTTATCGAATGCAATTGTTGAACGGGGTTTCAGGACATCCTTGGTCAAATATGCATCGAGAACGTAGCCTTCAATTTGATCGAAGGGTATTTTTGCAGAGATCTTCACCCAGCGTCCGGAAATCTTTTGGCCGGCGTCTATCAGGTCAAGGTTTAGATCCGTTTGTTCAAGCAGAGCTACCTGGGTGCCGTAGTTCAACTTGGTAATGGCTTTGGCCCCACGATCGGGAGCTTCACGGGTGAACAGGCCGTTCTCGGCGTTTACAAAATAAGTTGACTGTGCAAAGCAAAAGGGAGTTAGAAGGAAGAACATTAGCGCAAAAACTGAATTTTTCATAATGAGTTATTTTAAAGATTATGCTTGTTCTTCTGATTAAGCAATTAGATGCCCATCATTGCTATACATACGCAACGAAATTTGAGCACAGACGTTTACGCCCCGTTAAAATACTCTTAAAAATTCTAGTCCTTGTAGATCTTGATGTCCAGTTCGCCCTTGTCGTTCATGGCGGCTCTATACATTCCCGCAGTATTGAATTCCATCACCATATTCCCATTTTTATCTACTGCAACAATACCTCCATCACCTCCTAATCCACCTACCTTTTCGTGAATTACTATACGTGCCGCCTCGGCAAGACTTAAACCCTTATACTCCATCAATGCCGAGATATCATGAGCTACCATGGCACGAATGAAGAATTCGCCCCAGCCGGTGCTTGAAACGGCACAGGTATTATTATTTGCATAGGTCCCAGCCCCAATAATTGGTGCATCACCTATTCTTCCCCAACGCTTATTGGTCATGCCCCCGGTAGAAGTTCCTGCAGCCAGGTTTCCGTCCTTATCCAGGGCTGCACATCCAACCGTTCCGAATTTGTGATCCTTGATATCCGGATCGAAAAAAGCTTGCTTATCATCATGATCCAACTGCACCTTTTCGGAATCCTTTATTCTTTTAAGTGATTCAAATCGTCTCTGGGTGTAGAAATATTTAGGATCGACCATTTCGAGACCCTGTTCCTTTGCAAAGGTTTCAGCGCCTTTTCCTGCAAGCATAACATGTGGTGAATTTTCCATCACTGCCCTGGCCAGGTCGATGGGGTTCTTTACAGTGGACGTGCCTGCAGACGCACCTGCATTCAGGGTTTTTCCGTCCATAATGGAAGCATCCAATTCATTGGTTTCGGCATTGGTGAAAACAGATCCCTTACCGGCATTGAACAGGGGTGAGTCTTCCATGATATTGATTGTTTCAATAACGGCATCCAAACTGGTTCCACCTTTTTCCAGAATAGCGTACCCGGTCCTGATGGCTTCTTCCAAAACCGATTTGTATGCCACTTCCATTTCATCGGTCATATTCTCAGGGAGAATGGTTCCGGCACCGCCGTGGATCACAATGGCAAATTCGGACTGCCTCGGTTCATCAACACTGATCGATGTAGCAGCAGTTGGATTGGATATTTGTTGTTCATTTTTACAGGAGAAAAAAGTCAATAGGATCAACAGAAAAAGACTTGGATATTTCATTATAAAAAAGTATTAAGTGAATGCAATTAAAGGTACTATTTTCAAGTGGAATTGTGCGAAAAAATCCAATTAATTACTAACTTCGCAGGGCGAATTAAGCATTATAAAAACACCGATATTATGGAAGCAGTTGCAGCGGATTTTGGCATCAAAGAAGTTCTCAAAACATTGGGAATTGAAGAAGTTAATGAGGGATCTTCAACCGGAAAGAAATGGTTTTCAAATGGAGAGGCCATTTCGAGTTATTCTCCGGTCGATGGTCAATTGATCGCCCAGGTAAAAACCACTACAGAAGCAGATTATAAACGGGTGGTTGAAGCGGCTTCCAAAGCTTTTAAGAGCTGGCGCCTTTTACCAGCACCACAGCGTGGTGAAATCGTGAGGCAATTCGGTGACAAATTGCGCGAACTGAAGGAACCTCTTGGTAAATTAGTTTCCTACGAGATGGGAAAATCATACCAGGAAGGACTTGGTGAAGTGCAGGAGATGATCGATATCTGTGATTTTGCTGTTGGCCTCTCCAGGCAATTACATGGATTTACCATGCATAGTGAGCGTGTAGGCCACCGCATGTATGAGCAATATCACCCGCTTGGAATTGTGGGGATTATTTCTGCCTTTAATTTTCCAGTAGCTGTTTGGTCATGGAATACGGCATTAGCCTGGATCTGTGGTGATGTGTGTATTTGGAAACCATCTGAAAAAACGCCTTTGTGTGGGATAGCCTGTCAAAATATTGCCGCCGAAGTATTTGCTGAAAACGATTTACCGGAAGGTATTTCATGTCTGATCAATGGTGATTACCGGGTTGGAGAAATGCTCGCCAGGGATAAGAACGTACCGCTGATTTCAGCAACTGGATCAACCAGAATGGGAAAAATTGTGGCACGTACTGTAGCCGAACGTCTCGGTCGGTCGCTTCTTGAGCTTGGCGGGAACAATGCCATAATCGTAACCCCCGATGCGGATATAAAAATGACCGTTATAGGAGCCGTGTTTGGAGCGGTTGGGACCTGTGGCCAGCGCTGTACATCTACCAGGCGTTTGATTATTCATGAAAGCATCTATGATAAGGTAAAACAAGCTGTAATGGATGCTTATGAGCAGCTGCGGATTGGCAATCCCCTTGATGAATCCAATCATGTTGGTCCACTGATCGACAAGGAAGCTGTTGGCATGTATGAAGAGGCTCTTGAAAGAGTTGTTGATCAGGGTGGAAATCTTCTTGTCCCTGGTGGCGTGTTACAAGGAGAAGGTTACGAAAGCGGCTGTTATGTAAAACCTGCCATAGCTGAAGCAGAGAACAGTTTCGAAATAGTACAGCACGAAACCTTTGCTCCCATTCTTTATTTGCTTAGGTATTCCGGAAATGTCGAGAATGCCATAGAAATTCAGAATAGTGTAGTACAGGGCCTTTCTTCGGCAATAATGACCAATAATCTCCGTGAGGCGGAGCGGTTTTTGTCGCATGCCGGTTCAGATTGTGGAATTGCCAATGTGAATATTGGGACTTCCGGGGCTGAGATTGGTGGTGCCTTCGGTGGAGAAAAGGAAACCGGTGGCGGACGAGAATCCGGCAGCGATGCCTGGAAGATCTATATGCGCCGTCAGACCAATACGATCAATTATACTGCAGACCTTCCATTGGCCCAGGGGATCAAATTCGACCTGTAGCAGTAGCCTAACTTGACCGATGTCCTATATTTGATTTAAGGCTCAAAATCGAGCTTAATGACCGAATTATGCATCAAAACTTCCGTTTTTGATTTTTTGGCCTTGATTTTGTTGCTTAAATTAAACGAAATTGCATTAAGACGGTCTAATAATCGATGACATTAAACGAATTACAACATTTATATTGGCGAGCTGGTTTCGGGATCTCCCCTGAAAAGGCCCAACCATTGCTGAAGCTCTCGCGGAAGCAAGTCGTTGATGACCTCTTTAAAAAATCCAAATCTATAAGTCCTTTGGAGATCGATCTTTCAGAGTTTGACGATTTGAAAATTGGGGAACTCATGAAAAAACCGACAGATCTGCGCCGTTTTATCAGTAGGAGTATCCAAAAGAACCGGGAGCTGAATCAGGAATGGATAATCAAAATGTTCCATACCGACGAGATCCTTAGGGAGAAGATGGTCTTGTTCTGGACCAATCATTTTGTTTGCAGGGATAACAATGTCATGTTCACCCTGCAATACAACAATATGCTCCGCAAAAATGCACTTGGCAATTTCAGGGATTTTGTAAAGGCTGTTTCAAAAGAACCGGCCATGCTGAAATATCTGAACAACAAGCAAAATGTAAAACGCAGCCCTAATGAAAACTTCGCCCGGGAACTTATGGAACTTTTTACGCTGGGAGCGGGTCACTACACGGAAAAAGATATTAAAGAAAGCGCAAGGGCATTCACCGGCTATTTTCATAATTTTCAAGGAGAATTTGTTATGCGCCAACGGCAGCATGATTTTGAAACCAAACGGTTTTTAGGCAGAAAAGGCAATTTTGACGGGGATGACATAATCGATATAATTCTTGAAAAACCGCAATGTGCCAAATTTATATGCGAAAAGATCTACAGGTCTTTTGTTAACGAAAAGATCAATCCGGCCCACGTCAAACAAATGGTAGCCGTATTCTATCCAAAATATAATATTGGATCGTTGATGCGATTTGTCTTTTCTGCAGATTGGTTTTATGACAAGACCAATATTGGAACAAAGATCAAATCACCTGTGGAATTTATTGTAGGGATGAATACCCTGATACCTATGAATTTCCAGCATAAGAATCAACTCATGGTATTGCAACGGTTGCTTGGGCAGGTTCTCATTGACCCACCTAACGTAGCTGGTTGGCAAGGTGGTCGAAATTGGATCAATAGCAACAGCATGTTGCTTCGAATGAAGCTTCCATCCATGCTGCTTAATAATGGTTATATATCATTGAAGAGAAGGAATGATTTTGTAGATCCGCTTTCTAAGATGGTAGATCCCAGGATAAAAGGTAAAAACAGGTTTTATGTTGAAGCCGATTGGCACCAATTCGACAAGAAATTCCATAAGCTTCCAATTCAAGAAATGGTTAACTATGTGATATCAGGGGAGTTGGCTTCCCAAACAAAGAAAATGATGAAAACCCTTGCAACCGCTTCCAAACAGGACTTTTGCATTCAGTTGATGTCATTACCCGAATATCAAATATGCTGAATATGAAGAGAAGAGAATTTATAAAGCATTCCTCCCTGGCTTCCGGCTTCATGCTGGTTCCTAGTTTTATCAAGGCCTTTGATGAGGCCCTTGGAGCCAAATTGGGTTATAAGCGCTTGGTGATCATTCAACTGTCTGGTGGAAACGACGGCCTGAACACCATAGTTCCGTTCAGAAATGATATTTATTATAAGAATAGGCCGGGAATTGCTGTTGATGCAAACAAAATCCTAAGAATCAATGATGAATTAGGATTCAATCCGGCTTTGGAAGGCTTGAGAAAATTGTATGACCAGGGCTATCTGTCTATTATAAACAATGTAGGATATCCAAACCCTGACCGTTCACACTTCAGATCCATGGATATCTGGCAAACGGCCAGCAATTCGAACGAATACCTGCAAACAGGCTGGGTAGGCAGGTACCTTGATGAAAATGGAAGCCATCCTTATAATGCCATAGAAGTTGATGAGAAATTGTCATTGGCACTCAAAGGATCGAGATTGGACGGAATTGCTACCAAGGATGCGAGGCTTTTGTACAGAACAGCTCAGGATCCTTTCTTTAAACAATTGATAGACCATCATCAGGACGAGCATCTAAGCGAACATAACCTGGGGTATTTGTATAAAACCCTGATAGCTGCTGAATCCTCTGCCAAATACATCTATGAGACCTCCAATACAACGAGATCCAAGCAATCGTATACGCGTCACGCATTTGGGAAACAATTGAAAACCATGGCCGAATTCATCAACTCCGGGTTGAGGACCAAGGTTTATTATACATCCCAGGGAGGATATGATACCCATGCCAACCAGGCCAACCAGCAGCCCAAGTTACTCAAGGTCTATTCCGATAATATTGAAACATTCGTTAAAGACCTCAAACAGAATAATACCTTTAAGGACACGCTTATCCTGACCTTTTCTGAATTTGGAAGACGCGTTAAACAAAATGCAGGTGGTGGCACAGATCATGGCGCTGCAAATCAGGTGTTTGTCATTGGTGAAAACCTTAAAAAGCCTGGATTATATAATAAATTGGCAAGCCTTAGAGATCTGGATTCTAATGGTGATTTAAAATTTGAAATAGATTTCAGATCGGTTTATTCAACCGTATTATCGAAATGGCTGGAAACTTCAGATAAGACCCTACTTAATGGCTCCTTCAAAGGGCTGAATTTCATATAATCGAGATAATATTCCGTTTTGAGGGAGTTTTTGGATTATTAATTGAAATAAGCCTTATATTTAAGTAGCTATTAATCAAAATCTTAATCATGAAGGCGATTCTTAAGTTAGGTGTGCTCAGCCTATGTACTTTTCTTTTTACTCTTAGTTGTGATGTTGAGCCAGTAGAGACAGTTCTCACAGAAAGTCGTAATGAAACTAAAATGCTTAAAGGCTGTGAAACGGCGTTTGGGTATTTTAAATATCAATGTTTTAGAGAATATGATTTCAAACGCTGGGGATGGGTGATAGGCCCACTTTCCTCTCCTTTTGAAGACAGTTATGATCTATATGCGGCAGCAGGAAAGTGTGATATCGATAAAGGATTTAAAGCCGGAACAGTATCCTTGAACTATGCCGATGGATCTTTAACGGTTGATATCGCAGCAGATCCGGGTTACGGGTTTACCGAGACTCACGTTTATGCCGGAAATGCCATGTTCCCTACAAAACCTAACGGACAACCAACGGTTGCACCAGGCCAGTATGGTAATTCACACGATTTCCCGGAAGGAACTTCATCAGATTCATACACTATTGATGGATTGGAAGGAGACATTTACGTCATTGTCCATGCCGTTGTATGTGAAGTTGAAGTGGAAGAATGTGAAGCCGATGCCGGAACCATTAAACCGAAAAAACAAGAAGTTTGTTTAGATGGTTCAGCAATCATCTGTGGAGTACCTGATGGTAATGCCATTGTACCGGATGGTTTTGAGGTTATTTATGTGTTAACAACCGGTCCTGCGGTGATTCAGGCTGTGAGCTCAGACCCATGTTTTGAAGTTTCTAATGTTGGTAATTACAGGTTGCATACTTTGGTTTATGATCCTGCAACTTTAGATCTTAGCCTTGTTACACTAGGTGTTACATCAGCTGCTGATGTTTTAGCACTTGTCGAGGAAAATGAATTGTGCGCATCCCTTGATGTCGAAGGCGGAATTGTTTATGTGAACAAATGCGAATGATTTGAGATAAACATAAAATATAAAACGGCATGATTTCATGCCGTTTTTTTTTAGCTGTACTTAACCTTTCGTAAAATCCGCATGGATTCTTTATAAAGCGCAAATACTTCCGTACTGTGAGATTTTAAGTGTGATTTGGCCTCCTGTAACCTTAAAATGGCCTCGTCAAATCCGTTGAAATGGCATATGAGGTAAGTGGCCGGTAAATTTTTAAGATCGCGTTCTTCATCCTTGCGCAATGCCGTTCCGGCCTTTAATTTGGATAAAATCGCATTGTTTGCATTGAAGATGTGATACAAAACCTTTTTTGAGTATTGTGGAGGATCAAAAAGCAATGTGGAATCGATATTATAGTTGGCATTGTCCTCAAAATCGATAAGGGTTTCTTCCAATTTATAATACTTGTCCTGATTATGCAGGCCAAGGTTTACATACTCCACAATTTTAAATGATTCATCATCGAATTCGATGGATACCTCATCCAGGGCCGAGTAAAACAAGCGTACCTGTTCGTTTATCAACTCGATGTCAACTCGGGAAAAGAATACTTCATCTTTCACTAGCTTTTGTTGTCCCGCCCAACACACCACAAAATACTCCTTGAATACCTGGTATTTCGGACTGTAATCCTGGCGTTTGTTCATGAAATCAATTACACCATCCAGGGTGTATTGAATGTTATTTTGTGCGTGACTTTCGATGGAATCAACAATGCTCGAATTCACATCCTTAAGCTTGATGTCAAACACTTTTGGCACACTCATACTGCCTTCCCTGACAAATATGGAGCCGCCGTAATACTTCCAGATATTTCGCCTTAAGGCCGTAATATTATGGTGCTCTTTTTTTCGAATTGTTACCAATCCAACCACCTTGTCATCCGGCAAATGCGGAAAAGGGATATTTTCATATTGGACAATCGGCGGATTCTCCAGGTAGGCATTGATCAGATTCTGAATCTTGCTGTCGTCAAAGAAGTCCACCCCGATGATCTTGTTTTCCTCGTCCTCAACACCTATGACGATATAGGCGTTATTATCGGGATTGGAATTTGACAGGGCACAAATGTGCTTTAGGAATTTTGCTTTTCCTTCGCGCTGGCTGATGTCGATCTTTCGTTTTTTGTCATAAAAACTGTTTTCATCATTGTGAGCTAGGAGGTTCTTTATAAGTAGGCGTTTATTGATCATTTAGAGTTCTTTTTTCACGGTAACGCTATTTGCTTGTGCTGTTGGAAATACCAGAAGATCGGCAATATTGACATGCTCAGGCCTGGTAATTGTGAAATAAATGATGTCTGCAATATCTTCAGATTGCAATGCCTTGTAACCCTTATAGACGGTATCGGCAATAGGATCGCCCTTGAACCGAACCTTTGAGAATTCAGTTTCTACAAGTCCGGGATTAATTGCAGATACTTTGATGTTGTATGGATTGAGATCGATCCGCATGCCTTCGGTAATGGCCAAAACCGCATGCTTGCTGGCACAATAGACGTTTCCTTTAGGGTATACTTCCTTCCCGGCCGAAGAACCAATATTTATAATGTGCCCGGACTGCCTTTCTTTCATCTGGGGGATCACAAATCGACTTACATAAAGTAAACCCTTAACGTTGATGTCCATCATCGCATCCCAGTCGTCCAGTTTGCCGGTATCGATAGGATCCAATCCATGTGCATTTCCGGCATTGTTGATCAGGATATCGATTTGTTGGAACGATTCGGGAAGCGACTTCAGCGCATCAGAAACGGCATCACGGTCACGAACATCGAAATTCAAAGTTGTCACATCGATCTGTTTGCTCAAATTTCGGCTGATGGTTTCAAGTCTTTCCTGCCGGCGTCCACATAAGATCAGGCGTATGCCATGCCTGGCAAATTCTTCTGCCGTTGCCCGGCCAATTCCACTGGTTGCTCCAGTAATTAGTGCGGTTTTAGTCATATGATTTTCATTATTAGAACAATTATGGAACTTTTTGGCCCTGACTCGCAACCAGGATAGAAAACCAATCCTGTAATTCCAATTCAATATCTATTGCTTTAACTGCATTTTTGATTCGGTCCGGGTTAGTTGTTCCGATAACGGGATGAACCCCTGCCGGGTGTTTCATTATCCACGAAAGCAGAAGTTGGTCCTCTGAAGCCTGATACTTTTCCGAAAGGAGTTCCAACTGTTTTATTATCCTTTTGGATCTTTCGTTGGATTCCCTGAAAACCGATCCTAAAGGTGACCAGGCCATCGGGATAATATTCTTTAACATCATTTGATCCATGGTGCCATCGTGAATGGGGTCCAAGTGTGTTGCCGAAAACTCGATCTGATTCACCTGAACAGGGACTTGACTGGTGATAAGATCAACCTGGGAAGGTGTAAAGTTGGATACTCCAAAATCGCGGATTTTTCCTTCCTGTCCAAGTTTTGCAATGGCTTCCATAACTTCTTGTGGATGCATTAGCGGGCTAGGCCTGTGCAGCAAGAAGAGATCCAGGTAATCTGTCTGTAAATGTTTTAATGAAGTTTCGGCAGACCAAATGATATAATCACGCGAATAATCATAATGCTTGAGTTTATTATTCCGGTTTTCAGTTAAGTATTGGATACCGCATTTGGAGATGAGTTGAATGTCCTCCCGCTTGACTTCCGAATCTGCAAAGGCCTCACCAAATGCCTGTTCCGTGGTATAACCTCCATAGATATCGGCATGATCAAAAGTCGAAACTCCCAATTCGAAACAATGCTGAATAAGGGCGATCATTCCAGATTTATCCAATACCTTCCCCCAACTTCCCCAGGTCATGGTTCCTGATATTATCCGGGAATATTTTGTGTCGCTCATAGCTCGATTTCAAGTGGTTTAAAATTAGCAAAGAATAGCGTATAATACCCTTTAAACAAGGGAATTTTTAACCAATTATTAACAGCGGGGCGTGAAATATTTTAACAATTTGCGATGTTTCTCAATGCGCATTATATTGGCACCCTAAAAAACTAGAATATGATTGAAGAAAAGAGTTCAATAAACATAAAAGAAATCAATGAAAAGATAGAACAGGAAAGTGCGTTTGTTGATCTTTTAACTTTAGAGATGAATAAGGTCATTGTTGGTCAACGCCATATGGTTGAACGCCTGCTCATCGGCTTACTGGGTCAGGGGCATATTCTGCTTGAAGGTGTTCCCGGTCTTGCTAAGACTTTAGCCATTACTACACTTTCGCAAGCTGTACATGGAAGTTTCAGCAGAATACAGTTCACTCCAGATCTCTTACCGGCAGATGTCATCGGAACACTCATCTACAATGTTAAAGAGAGTGATTTCTCGATAAAAAAAGGTCCGATCTTCGCAAATTTTGTACTTGCAGATGAGATCAACCGGGCACCGGCCAAGGTGCAATCGGCTTTGCTTGAAGCTATGCAGGAACGCCAGGTTACCATTGGCGATGAGACCTTTCCTCTGGACCGGCCTTTTTTGGTAATGGCAACTCAAAATCCGGTAGAACAGGAAGGAACTTATCCATTGCCCGAAGCCCAGGTGGACCGCTTTATGTTAAAGACAGTGATTGACTATCCTCAAATGGATGAAGAGCAACTTATCATTAGGGCAAACCTTAAAGATGGCTTCGAAAAGATCAACCCGGTTGTGTCCTTAGAGCAAATCCTGAACGCTCAGAAGGCTGTTCGTGAGGTCTATATGGATGAGAAGATCGAGAAATATATCCTCGATATAGTTTTTGCGACAAGGTATCCGGAGAAGTACAAATTGGCAGGACTACAACCACTTATCTCATTTGGCGCCTCACCTCGCGGAAGCATCAACCTGGCACTTGCGGCCAAATGCTATGCTTTCATTAAGAGAAGAGGTTATGTAATACCTGAAGACGTGAGGGCCATCGTACATGATGTGCTCAGACACAGGATTGGAATCACTTATGAGGCGGAAGCCGAAAATGTCACTTCAGAGGATATCATAAATAAGATTGTCAACGAGATCGAGGTTCCATAGACTGCAGTGCTTGATCATTAACTGATTTTGACAATGATACTATGGATACGAAGGAATTACTAAAGAAGGTTAGAAAAATTGAGATCAAGACAAGGCGCTTGTCTGATCATATTTTTGGGGGCGAATACCATTCAACCTTCAAAGGAAGGGGTATGACCTTCAGTGAGGTGAGGCAATACCAGTACGGAGATGATGTGAGAAGCATCGACTGGAATGTAACCGCCAGATACAACGAACCCTTTATAAAGATCTTTGAGGAAGAACGCGAGCTTACCATGATGCTCATGGTAGATATTTCGGGATCCGAATTATTTGGTACTCTTCAGCGCTTTAAGAAAGAGATCATAATAGAAATTGCAGCAACTCTGGCATTTTCTGCCACTCAAAACAACGATAAGATCGGATTGATTCTTTTTTCAGATGATGTGGAGTTGTTCATTCCACCGAAAAAAGGAACCTCACATGTTCTAAGGATCATTAGGGAATTGATCGAATTTAAACCGAAAAGCAAGCACACAGATCTTTCGGAGGCGTTAAAATTTATGTCGAATGTGATGAAGAAAAAGGCTATTGTATTTATCATGTCCGATTTCATTACAGATGAGTATCAGCATACCCTGAAAATTGCCTCTGGAAGGCATGACGTTACAGGCATCCGGGTGTATGATCAGCACGAGGAGTCCATACCCAATATCGGGATGGTTCAAATGCAGGACGAGGAATCTGGAGAAATCATGCTAATCAATACCACTTCCAAAAAAGTGAGGCATAATTACGGCAGGTTTTATAAAGAGCGTGTAGATTATTTCAAAGATAGCTTCACGAAGGCCGGAGCCGGGATAATTAATTGCAGGGTTGATGAAAGCTATGTAAAAAAGTTGCTGGGATATTTTAAACAGAGAGGTTAGACCATTGAGAACGGTTGAATTAAATAAAATGAAGAACTTTTGGCTGGTAACGATCATTGCGATATTGCTTAGCCCGTCCATGCTTTGGGCACAGGTGACTTCATCTGTGGATTCTACCAGCATTAAAATAGGCGAACAGGTGACCTACCGCATTCAGGTCCAAGCCGATTCCACCCAATTTGTACTGTTTCCCGAAGGCCAGTCTTTCATGCCATTGGAGGTGATAGAATTCTATAAGACAGACAGCATAAGAGAAGACTCAAAACTAAAACTTATAAAAGAATATGCCCTAACCCAATTCGATTCGGGATCTTATACCATTCCCCCGCAGAAAATAGCTATTGAAGGTAATTTATTCCTAACGGATTCGGTTACCATCGAGGTAAGAGGGATTGAGGTTGATACGACCAAGCAGAAGCTATACGACATAAAACCAATCATCAACGTCAACAAGGGAACAGGGAATTGGTGGAAGACCTTGTTGGCTATATTATTGCTGCTTGGCTTGATCGCTGGAGTTGTCTATTGGTTCTTTTTCAGGAAAAAACCACTTAGCAAGGAAGAAAAAGAAGCTTTACTGCCACCTTATGACCGTGCTAAATTAGCGCTTATTGAATTGGATAAGTCCAATTACCTGGAACAGGAGGACCTTAAATCCTATTATTCCGAATTGACTTTAAGTATAAGAAAGTACCT
>CAJIBQ010000006.1_pt1 | contig 20778 bp, 18 predicted proteins | sample 9199391 | NCBI WGS metagenome assembly CAJIBQ01 (sample SAMEA7708309, study PRJEB35096) | sediment metagenome | biome: marine neritic benthic zone biome [ENVO:01000025]; feature: sediment [ENVO:00002007]; material: shallow marine sediment [ENVO:03000034] sea grass bed [ENVO_01000059] ... | reverse complement strand
TAACTATCCCTAGGAATTCACTTGTGGGTCCTGCCAGATTTTGCCTGTTCATCAGTCGATTGGAAAACCGGTAAAACCGGTTTGTTGATTCCTGAAAGCGGTCGTTGAATTGTTTCTCGGCATTGAAACCTTTGATCACTTTAAGTCCGCTCAGGGTTTCTTCAAGAGTTGAAAGGAAGACCCCTTGTTCCCGTTGAACTTTGTCGGACTTTCGTTTCAAACTCTTTCCTATCCAGGAAATGATGAATCCTGCAACAGGAATAAATAGAAACACAAAAATGGTAAGCTTTACAGAAATAGCGAACATGGCAATGATGGCAAACAATATGGTCAAGGGCTCCTTGATGATCAATTCTAAAACTGCCAGCAAGGAGTTCTTCACCTCATTTACATCACCCGATATTCTTGCTATCACATCTCCTTTTTTCTGTTCCGAATAATAGGAGATCGGTAGTTCGGTCACTTTTTGATAAATGGAATTTCTTAGATCCTTCAAAACACCATTTCTTAAAAATGTAATAAAGAATAAGGCGAGGTAATTAAATATGTTCTTAAGCAGAAACAGGCTGATAATAATGATGATCATATACATCAGGGCCCTCATGGATCCGTGATTTTCTGTCGTTGTTGTTATGAAATAGTTCATCGAATCCTCCAAATACGGCTTGAGGTCGTTGAAGCCTGTATATACGGGCTTCAAGATAACGCGCTGTCCTTCCCCAAAAAGTACATTTATCATTGGCATTAATGATACCATGGCCAGGGTGCTGAACAGGGCATAGAAAATGTTGCAGACGATGTTCATAATGCCATAGCGTTTGTATGGCATGATGAAATGCGACATTTTTCTGAGATATTCCATTTAAATGAGGTTCATGTCTTTCAGAATGCGATCGATCTTTTCGTCTAATTTCTTGCCGGTTTCAATGAACTTATCTGCTTGGTCCAATGCTGTATTCACACTGACATACAATTTGATCTTAGGCTCGGTACCGCTTGGGCGTAAAGCGATCTGGCTGCCATCTTCAGTGTAATAGATCAATACATTGGATTTAGGGATATTGATGGTTTGAGTATCTCCAGTCTTGAGATTTTTAGCGATGGACTGATCATAATCTTCAATACGTATAACGTCTGAACCGTTTATTACTGAAAGGGGATTTTCTTTTGCATCGATCATGATCTGTTTGATCTCCTCAGCCCCTTCTATGCCTTTTTTAGTAACAGAGACCAACCTCTCGCGATAGAATCCATGCTTGATGTAGAGTTTGATCAATTCGGTGAATAAGGTGTCGTTATTGGCTTTTGCCCTGGCAGCGATCTCACATGCCAGCAGGGTAGAGGTAACGGCATCCTTGTCCCTGACAAAATCCCCGACCATATATCCAAAGCTCTCTTCTCCACCACCGATGAAGTCTAGTTCAGGATGGTCTTTGATCATTTTTGCGATCCATTTGAACCCTGTAAGCCCGATCTTATATTCTACCTGATAAGCATCGGCCAGTTTGGCCATCATTGGGGTTGACACAATTGTCGAAGCCACAAATTCCTTGCCTTTGATCTTTCCCAGTTCTTGCCACCGATTAAGCAGGAATTCTGTCATCAGGATCATGGTTTGGTTTCCGTTAAGCAGGACCATCTCACCATCCAGTCCTCGTACAGCAATACCGAGACGATCACAATCGGGATCGGTCCCAATCACCATATCAGCTCCAATCTCATCAGCCAGGTCCATTGCCATTTTCAAAGCTGCCGGTTCTTCCGGATTGGGCGATTCAACAGTTGGAAAATTTCCGTCGGGCTCCGCTTGTTCCTCCACAATATGAACATCAGAGTAACCTGCTCGGGTTAGGGTTTCCGGGATTGCGGTTATGGAAGTACCATGCAATGAAGTAAACACGATCTTCAGCTTCGCTTTAATTGCAGCAGCTGTATCAAAACTGCCATTTGCAATTGATGCATCTATAAATGTGTTGTCTATTTCTGAGCCTATGAAATGTATGAGATCCTCCTTTGGCGCGAAATTGATCTGATCATAGGTAAGGGCATTTATAGCCTGAATGATCTCTGTATCCTGAGGTGGTACAAGCTGGCCACCATCCTGCCAATAGACCTTATATCCATTGTATTCAGGTGGATTGTGTGACGCAGTAAGCACAATACCACAATGACAATTCAAATGCTTGAGGGCAAATGACAATTCAGGCGTGGGCCTTAAGTCTTCAAATAAAAATACCTCGATGTCGTTGGCCGAGAAGACATCGGCAACAACCTTGGCAAAAGTCTTACTATTATGCCTGCAATCATAGGCTATGGCTACTTTATGTTTTTCACCAGGAAAGGCCTGTTTTATATAGTTGCTTAACCCCTGGGTATTCTTACCCAGTGTGTACTTGTTAATGCGGTTGGTTCCCAGGCCCATGACCCCACGCATTCCGCCTGTTCCAAATTCCAGGTCTTTATAAAAACTTTCCTTTAACTCATTGGGATCGTTGGCAATCAACTCCTTGATCTGATGTTGAGTCTGGTTGTCGAAAGTAGGGACTAACCACGAATTTACCCGGTCTAAAATTTCTGGTTCGATATAAATCATGTTCTTAAATATTCTCTACAAAATTAATCAATTGAAGCAATAGGCTATTGGGCTTAAGAATTATTTAATACTGTTCTTAAAACCCTAAAATTCAGTGTTCAATTCGGTCTTCAATCTTATAACCCTCCTTTTCCCGGGCTGATCTTAGAATTATTTCGCCTAAGAATCCGGCGACAAAGAATTGAGTACCGATGATCATGGTAACTAAGGAAATGTAAAACTCAGGTCTTTGGGTAATCAAGCGGCCACCTGGATTCAAAAAGAGTTTGTCAATTCCGAGATAGGTTGCAAAACCAAATCCAATTACGAACATGATAGCACCCATGGCACCGAAAAAATGCATAGGCCTTTTTCCAAATTTAGATACAAACCACACTGTTATCAAATCTAAAAATCCGTTTATAAATCGTTCCATTCCAAATTTTGTTTTTCCGTATTTTCTTGCCTGGTGTATGACAATTTTCTCTCCTATGTTGATGTATCCGGCATTTTTTGCCAGTACAGGGATATACCGGTGCATTTCACCATGGACATCGATATTCTTAACCACTTCTTTTTTATAAGCCTTCAAACCACAGTTGAAGTCATGCAGTTTCAAACCGGAAGTGCGTCGGGCAGCCCAATTGAAAAGTTTCGAAGGGATGTTCTTGGTGATTATTGAATCGTATCGCTTTTTTTTCCAACCCGAGATCAAGTCATAGCCTTCGTTCCTGATCAGATTATAAAGTTCGGGTATTTCTTCAGGACTATCCTGCAAATCGGCATCCATGGTAATAACCACTTCTCCTTTACATCTATCAAAACCAGCATGGAGTGCCTGGGACTTGCCAAAGTTTGTCAGGAATTTTATGCCTTTTATATTCCTGTCCTGACTTGAGAGTTCTCGAATTAAATTCCAAGAGCCATCCGTTGAGCCATCATCGATATAAATGACCTCATAAGAAAAATGATTGGATCGCATAATTTCTGCAATCCAATCATTCAATTCCTTTAAAGATTCCTGCTCGTTGAGGAGGGGTATGACTATGGAAACATCCATTCGTTGCTTATGCTTCGTCTGGATTTTTCTTTTTGATTATAGCTGCTCCGATTAGTCCGAATATAGCATAAATGACCAGGCCTATCACCCAGTTGGTCAATTGTGTTCCAATCGCGAAATTGTCTTTTTCCTGTGCCTTTTTCAATTGTTCCTGAATGGCATCTTCAGGTGCACCAAATCGTTCCATGGATTCTTTGGTAGCGATAAGGATCTTTTCATTCAATTCCTGAGCGGCATCGGTATCTACAAAATTGAAGATGATCATACTCACAACAGTCGATATGATTGTTCCAACCGCAACCGTTAGCAAAAAGGACGTAAATGCGTCCTTAAACGAAATGTATCCACCGAGAAGCTTCTTTGATTTTGATGCAGATATGAATCCCATGGCCAGGATAAATACGAATAGTCCGATACTGAATTGCCACATCACAAAAATATCCAGCTTATCTAAAGCATAGATGATTACAGTGACCAATGTCAGGGCCATACCAAGGTAAAGTCCCCAATTAAGGGCACTCGATTTAATAGATTTTTCCATCTGAATATATTTTAGGTTGTTTTGATGCCTGTTAGTAAACAAATATACTAAATCGTTACATTGTTTGATCTATATAAAAAAAGAATTAAACTGTTGCTGAATAACGAAAAATCATTAAATTTGCAGCCTGAAAAACTTTTAGTCATGCAGAAAGAGATTCATCCAGATAATTACAGGCTAGTGGCATTCAAGGATATGTCCAATGATGACGTATTTATAACCAAGTCATGTGCCGACTCTAGTGAGACCATCGAAGTTGATGGTGTAGAGTATCCATTGATTAAAATGGAAATTTCAAGAACTTCTCATCCTTATTATACCGGTAAATCGAAGTTGGTTGATACTGCTGGTAGAATTGATAAGTTCAAGAACAAATACAAGAAGTTTAAGAAATAATCATTCCAATATATTTTGAACAAAGCCTTTCAACAATTGAAAGGCTTTTTTATTTTTACAAAAACACCAACCCATGAATTACATTCTTTTTGATGGTCCTCATCGAAATAATCTGCTCCCTTTTACCTACACAAGGCCTGTGGCCGAAATCCGGGTTGGTATATTAACCATTCGGCAGAAATGGGAAAGCAGTTTAGGATACACCATAACTACTGTTACCGAGGATTATTTATCCGATAAGTTTCCCATGGTGGAATTCGAGGAAAATATTATGATCAATGCTTCGTATTTACCAAATCCCGAATTGGTGGAGCGTATTAAAGGATTGGGCGAGAACCAGGCCATTTTCAAGGATGAGGATGTTATAGCCTTTTTTGCTAAAGAGAGCCAGGAAGAGGTGGATCTTGAAAGCTACGAATCGTTGGAATTCCAGGGTAATGTCTTAAAAATTGAAAACAATTGGGATATTTTTTCAAAGAATGGAGATGCTATTCGTGATGATTTCGAATTGGTAACCAAAGGACGAAAATCAGAACCGATTCCAAGTACGGTTAATGTTATAAAAGCTGAAGACATATTCATTGAACCTGGTGCAAAATTGCAGCATGTGACCCTAAATGCGACTAACGGGCCGATATATATTGGAAAGGATACCGAAATTATGGAAGGCTGCTTAATCAGGGGACCATTTGCCCTTTGTGAAGGTGCCATTGTAAAAATGGCAGCTAAAATATACGGACCGACCACTGTTGGCCCATACAGCAAGGTTGGTGGGGAGATCAATAATTCGGTTCTTTTTGCTCATTCAAACAAATCGCATGACGGCTTCCTGGGCAATTCGGTTTTGGGTGAATGGTGTAATCTAGGAGCCGACACCAATACTTCCAATATGAAGAACAATTATTCGGAAGTGCGACTTTGGGATTACGAGTCTGAAGGTTTTAAACGTACCGGAAGGCAATTCTGTGGCCTGATGATGGGTGACCACAGCAAATGTGGTATAAACACCATGTTCAATACCGGGACTGTAGTTGGTGTTAGCGCCAATATTTTTGGAAGTGGATATCCAAGGAATTTCATTCCAAGCTTTAGCTGGGGTGGTTCATCCGGATTCACCATTTTTAAAACTGAAAAGGCATTTGAAGTGGCACAGGTGGCTATGGCCAGGCGCCAGATAGAATTCACCGATCAGGATGGGGCCATTTTGCAACATATCTTCAACCAAACCAAGAAATACAGACACAAGGGTTAAAATGACGGCGTGAGGTCATCAATAAAGCATTTTTTTCCTGACCGCTTTCAATGTTAATAGATTGACGGGATTGATACCCAAACCTTCAACTTCCTTTCGGGTAAATCTTACCACTTCGTCATAGAACAACGGAACCACCGGTGCAGTTTCAATTACCAATGAATCCATTTTTGAATAGAGTTCAGCCCGTTTTTTGGGAGAGGTAATTCCGTAGGACGCTTCATACCAGGCATCGAATTGAGGATTGCTGTAGTGCGTGTAATTTGGGCCGCCAGGGGCAAAGTTACTGCTGTAAAACAAGGCGAGATAATTTTCGGCATCCGGGTAATCTGCTATCCAACTCGCTCTGAAAAGATCGAGTTTCCCATTAGCTTTTGAGTCTTTCAAACTGGATGCCGGGATGACGTCAACATCAACCGCCAGACCTATTTTCTGGAGTTCACGCTGAATGAATTCGCAAAAACTTAAATAATTGCTCGTGGTGGTTATTACAATCTGCGGATTATTTATTCCGGAATCTTCTTTAAACCGGTCAACATATTGCCTGGCCAATTCTTGATCAAATTTAAAGCCGATCTCTGGGTTATAACCAGGTAAGCCTTTTGGCACAAAACCGCCGTCGGCTGGTATCCCGATTCCATTTCTCAGGTAGGTCATCATCTTAGCCCTGTCGAATCCGTGATTAACGGCCTTACGAATCCATTCCGACTGTATTTCAGTCAGTTCAGATTCCATAAAAAAACCCAGGTATTCGGTATTTAAGTATGGTCCTCGGATCATGTTCACATCTGTTCTGTAACGCGCTCTTAGTTGGCCATCACTTGTCAGGATCTCGTCCTTGTAGGAAGCATCTAATCCCGATACAAAATCAATATTACCCTGAGCAAATTGAAGAAATTCACTTTGCTTATCGGGGAGAAATGTGATGGCAACAGCTTCGAGATAAGGCAATTTGTTACTTTCGGAATCCGTCTCGAAATAATTGTTGTGTTTTCTGAAGACCAATTTGACATTCTCCTCCCAGCGTTTGAATTTAAATGGTCCGGTGCCGATGGGATTGGACCTGAACTCGGATCTGTAATGACTCACGATCTCCTCCGGAACGACAGAACAATATTTGGTTGTAAGCAAGCCTAGGAAGGCTGGGAATGGTTGCTTGAGATGGATCTGGAAAACGGAATCATTCAATGCTCTGAATGAATCCACTTTGCTTAATACCCATCTGCCTGGAGATGCCAGCTTCTCATCGATCAAACGGCCAAAACTGTACTCAAAATCTGATGCTACGACCTGTCTTGTAGAATCAGGACCAAATAATTCATGTGGATGGAAAAAAACACCATTTCTTAGTGTAAATGAATAGGTGAGCGCATCATCAGAAACGGTCCAATCCCTGGCGATAGCCGGTTTAACATTGAGATCTTCATCCATCTGGACCAGGCCATTGAACAGCTGATTGGTTGCCCAAATATCGGCAAGGTCTTTTGAAAAAGCAGGATCCAGAGAGCTGATATTTTTATGTTCATTATAACGGAATACAAGATGATCCGGTTTCTGAACGGATTGGCAACAAAACAGAATTGTTAATAATACAGTTAAAAAAAATCGAGCGATTTTGAAAGCCAACTCTCTTATTGTGTAATTTTGGTTAAGATAATATTTATACATACAAGGCTATGTGAAAAACTACTTTTTTTCGATGCAGTGGTTTCTTGATTCCATTAGTCAGGTTGAATATTAAGAAATTAATCCATTGATTATCTGTAAGAGCGTTTTAGTACACCAAAACGCTCTTTTTTATTACCTTTGCAGGCCAATTGTCTGATGATGAGCACGAAGAAAGTTGCCTTTTATACGCTAGGTTGTAAACTGAATTTTTCGGAGACTTCCACCATTGCCAGATCCTTTGAAAACATTGGATTTGAACGCGTTGAATTTGGTCATATGGCAGACATTTACGTCATCAATACCTGCAGCGTTACAGAAAATGCCGATAAGCGATTTAGGACCATTACGCGACAAGCTTTAAAGAATAATCCTGATGCATTTCTCATCGCCATCGGTTGTTACGCTCAACTCAAGCCAGAAGACTTGGCCGAAGTTGATGGCGTAGACCTGGTTCTTGGCGCAACCGAGAAGTTTAAGATCACCGAGTATTTGAGTGACCTGGTTAAAAGCGATAAAGGTATTGTTCATTCATGCGAGATCGCCGAAGCTGATTTCTATGAGTCCAGTTATTCATTTGGTGACCGCACACGAGCTTTTCTTAAAGTTCAAGATGGATGCGATTACAAATGCACTTTTTGCACCATACCATTGGCCAGGGGTATTTCCCGAAGTGATTCCCTGGACAATGTGATCCGTACAGCAGGGGAAATTGCTGGCAAGGGCATTAGAGAAATTGTACTTACCGGGGTTAATATTGGGGATTATGGAAAAGGGGAATTCGGAAATAAAAAACACGAACATACCTTTTTTGATCTTATTTCTAAGCTGGATGAAGTTGATGGCATTGAACGTATGCGTATTTCGTCTATAGAGCCCAACCTATTGAATGATGATATCATAGAGTTGGTAAGTAAAAGCCGGTCTTTTGTGCCTCATTTTCATGTGCCATTACAGAGTGGGAGCAATGCTGTTTTGAAAAAAATGAAGCGCCGGTACCAACGAGAGCTATATGCTGACCGTGTTGCAAAGATCAAAGCATTAATGCCAGAAGCTTGCATTGGCGTGGATGTCATCGTTGGTTTTCCAGGGGAAACCGATGAACAATTCCTTGAAACTTATAATTTCCTGAATGAGCTCGATATTTCTTACCTACATGTATTTACTTTTTCCGAACGCGACAATACCGAAGCTGCCATGATACCTGATCCGGTTCCGATGACGGTTCGATCCAAGCGCAGTAAAATGCTTCGTGGCCTGTCTGTTAAGAAGCGACGTGCGTTTTATGAATCGCATTTAGGACGTGAGTTCGATGTGCTGTTCGAAGGTGAGAATAAGATGGGATATATTCATGGGTTCACCCAAAACTATATCAAGATAAAAGCGCCCTGGGATCCTGCACTGGTAAATACGATCCATCGCGTAACACTCGAAAGTATCGATGAAGATGGACTCGTTCGATTTCAGTTATCGAATCAAGTTGTTTCAGTTTAATTTATTGTAAATAGGTATCTGATTTGAATACCGACAGGTTTTTAACTTAGTGAGTGTGTCCTGGAAACTTACAGCTGATTAAATGCGTACACCAACCGGAAGCATACTCCGGTACTTCCGATGTTTCCTAATGAATTTCGCTATTGGAGGACTGGTTGGAACAACACTGATATTGCGTTCCTGAATATTGTCTAGAACTAATTTAAGAAAGTCCTCGATGAATCCTTCGTTGTTAACAGTTTCGGGAACGATGAGCTTCGTCAGAAAAATTTTTCGTTCTTGAAGAGAATATTCGATTTTAGCGAGATCGTCATTAACTCGGAGTTCGAACTGACGCAGAAATTCATTGTCAACTAATTCGGCGGCATCAATCATAATATGACAGCTTTTATCAATGAAGAACAACCTATTTTACATAGATTTGCAATGCAAATTTATGAAAAAAATTGCAATTTCCGGTAGTTTACTGTGGCATAATCGCTTATGAACCAAGAGCTAATACATGTTTACCTTATGCCTGGCATGGCTGCCAATCCCAGTATTTTTGAATATATCGACCTGCCTGACGAGCGGTTCGAAACGCATTTACTTGAATGGTTTTTACCGCTTCCGTCCGAAAGCCTGGATGGATATGCCGAACGCATGTGTGAGCACATTGTTCATGATAATTCCGTATTGATCGGCGTGTCATTTGGTGGAATCCTTGTTCAGCACATGAACAAATATTTGAACCTTCGTAAACTCCTTATTATTTCGAGTGTAAAATGCAGAGCCGAATTACCACGGCGCATGCGTGTAATGCGCTCTACAAAAGCTTATAAACTAATACCCACCCAATTAATAGGGAACGTTGATCTATTGACAAAATATGCTTTTGGCAAAACCGTAACCAGACGTATTGAACTGTACCGCAAATATCTGTCGATGAATCAAAAGTCTTATTTGGATTGGGCCATTCGTGAGATGGTGCATTGGAACCAGATGCAACCGCCCAGTGGTTTAATTCATATTCATGGTGAAAAGGATGCGGTTTTTCCAATCAGGAATATTTCCGACTGCGTTGTTGTAAAGGGTGGTACGCATGTCATGATCCTGAATAAGTACAAGTGGTTCAACATCAATTTGCCAAAATTGATATTGAATTAATTATTAGGGCTTTAGTGTTATTTTTTCTATTTTTAGAACCTATAAACTTTATGAAACTATGAAGACAATTAAGAACCTTTTGGCTTTTGTCGGATTATTAAGTTTATCTGCCCTGCTGATTTTTGCAGTGCAAGATGCTCCAAGTGACGACAATTTAGAAAAGAAGATCATTAATGATTATAATGTCTACGCCCTGAATGTTCCGGAGAACCTGGAATTCGCAGGCGAGGCGATGCCACTTGAAAATCCCGACATCTTAGAGAGAATGGACAGAGAACTGCTGGTCAATACCTATTGGCAGTCTAACGGCCTTCTTATGTTCAAACGCGCAAATAAATACTTTCCAATAATCGAACCTATTTTGGAAAAGTACAACATCCCCGAAGATTTTAAATACCTGGCGGTTATTGAAAGCGGATTGCAAAATGTAACCTCACCAGCCGGTGCTCGCGGGATCTGGCAGATCATGAAGGCCACAGGAAGAGAAAATGGGCTTGAGATCAATACTAACGTGGATGAGCGTTATAACCTTGAATTGGCTACTGAAGTGGCTTGTAAATACCTCTTAAGAGCAAAAGAGCGCTTTGGAACCTGGACATTGGCGGCAGCTTCCTATAATGCAGGAATGGCCGGTATATCGAAACGCCTGAATGATCAGGGGGTTGACGGTTATTATGACCTGCTATTGGGTGAGGAGACCGGTAGATATATATTCCGTATCGTTGCCTTGAAAGAGATCCTGAACAACCCAAATAATTACGGATTCAACTTCAGGTACAAGGATCTTTACAGGCCAATTCCTACCTATAAGGTTGAGGTGGATACGGTGGTGACCGATTTTGTTCAGTTTGCCGGGCGCTTCGGGATTAACTATAAGATCCTAAAACTGCACAACCCATGGCTTCGTGAGAAACATTTGAACAACAAATCACGAAAGAAATATTTCATCGATATCCCGAAGGAGGGATACTATAGCATTCCTTAGGGTCAATGGCCTAATCGTTATTATCGGATAAGTTTGTATTATCAGATAATCCATCAAGCAGCAGAAGTTTGATCATGTTTCTGTGGTAAATTTCGTAATTGGTTGCATACAATTCCTGGTCTGGCTGTTCGACCGATAACGTGACCGAACCGCCGCGATCTATATCTACTATACTCTTTTCGGCATCAACATAGAACACAGCAGGTACCCCCAAGGCATGCTTGTACGGTTTAACGATCCCACTTTCTTTATTTGAGGTTTCATCAACATAGGCCAGGATAACGTTCTCATCGTATCGCTTAGCAAGTTTCTTCAAATTTTTCTTGCTGTCCCAGTAAAGCACGATCAGGTGAACCTTATCTGCAAATTCGCAAGCCAGGGTATTGATGGCTTCGATCTCTTCATCCCCTTTGATATACCAGGTTGCTGTGGTTAACAGGATGAAAGGTTTTTCGAGTTCTTTTGTTTTTAATATTTCCCCATCATAGCGATTGATCTCAAGGTCTTCCACCAGCGTTCCTTTAAGGTGATCTTCGATCAAGGAATCGAACAAAACCTGAATGCGATCGTAATCGCCAAACCAAATTGCCTCCTGGCATTTTTCCTTGTACTTATCGATATGAAGGGATATGGCATCAGAAAAGTAGGTTTTTTTCTGTTGGGCAAAGGTGCTTAAAGTTAGGCTAAGCAAAACGATATTGGCAAGCGGCCGTAACATGTCACATGGGGCTAAAGTTTTGGCTTTCTAGAAGTTAGCGAAAAGTTGATTCTCCGCCAAAAAAACTCGTTTAACTGTAAAATGCTAAAAAATTGTAAGAAAAAACTTCAATTATAAAAAAAGCCTATTTTTCAGATTCAACGCCTTTTTTTGGGTGGGCGTTGCTGCCGGTGACCACCGAAATGCTGATTGGGAATTGATGCTTTTTTGAACTGTTGTTTCATCATTTTGATCTGTTCCGTGAGCACGCCGCGTTTGTCCAACTTTTGAGCTTCAGCAAGAAGCTTAGTAGCCTCTTGCCTTCTTCGCTTGGTAAAGGCTATTCCGGCCAGGTTCAGTTTCACCATTGCAACATCATGATCCATTGACAAGCCATAATTAAGTGCATTCTTGAAAAACTTTTCGGCTTCATTGATATTCGTCTGCGAAACCATTATCCCTTTTAAGAAATTGTAATAACCACGTTGTTTTCGAGTAAGAGCTGCAGCTGGATTTTTAATTCTATTCAACCATTTTGAAGCTCCCGGAAAGTCCTGTTTTCTCAACCTTAGAAAGGCCATAATGATAAACTCGTTTTTGTAATAGAGGAAAACAAAGACCAGGGAAAGCATGACGAACATGATTCCATTACCTATGAACCCTTCTGTAAATTGATAAATGGCGTAGGCCAGGATAATAGTTGCAAGAACTAATTTTATGCTTTTGTTGAACATGAAAACGATTTAATAACAGGATGTCAAAGGTACTAAAATCTACTAAAAATATTTTCAACAATGGGTTTGGGAAATAAAAAAGCCTTCGTATATTTGCGCGGCGCTTTTTGAGGAGGCCACTGGTTTCCGATAAAATCGATAAATTGTCAGGAAATTAAAGACGAACAAGCATGAAAAGAACATTTCAACCTTCCAAGAGGAAACGAAAAAACAAGCACGGATTTCGTGAAAGAATGTCTTCTGTGAGTGGACGAAAGATCCTTGCCAGACGTAGGGCAAAGGGAAGAAAGAAATTGTCTGTTTCATCTGAAATCAGTCACAAGAAATAATGATTAACAATTGTTAATATATAAAAGGTGTTACTTTCCGTAACACCTTTTTTTGTATCCTGATGTTAGCTATTTTTGAAAAATTTTTTAACCCGATATTGCTAATTTGACACATGCCGAAACGTAAAGACCTGAATTGCATCCTGATCATCGGATCGGGCCCTATTATCATTGGACAAGCTTGTGAATTTGATTATTCCGGATCACAGTCACTCAGATCATTGAGGGAGGATGGTATAACAACCGTCCTGATAAATTCGAACCCGGCCACAATCATGACCGATCCTTCCATGGCCGATCATGTTTATTTACTACCGCTGAATACCAAGTCGATTGTTCAAATCCTGAACGAACATCCCGAAATAGATGCGGTCTTGCCGACAATGGGTGGTCAAACAGCATTGAATCTATGTATTGAGGCGGATGAAAAGGGCATATGGAATGATTTCGATGTGGAGATAATCGGGGTAGACATTGATGCGATCAATATTACGGAAGACCGGGAAAAATTCAGAAACTTGATGCAGGAAATCGGGGTACCAATGGCACCTCAGGCTACAGCAACTTCTTATTTGAAAGGGAAGGAAATAGCCCAGGAATTTGGCTTCCCGCTGGTCATCCGGGCTTCGTTTACATTGGGTGGCGCCGGCGCCTCATTCGTGCATAGCGAAGAGGATTTCGACGAACTTCTTACCAGAGGTTTAGAGACCTCTCCGATTCATGAGGTTATGATCGATAAGGCCCTATTGGGTTGGAAAGAATTCGAATTGGAATTGTTGAGGGATTCAAATGATAATGTTGTGATCATATGTTCAATTGAGAACATGGATCCCATGGGTATTCATACAGGTGATTCCATTACGGTAGCACCAGCGATGACGTTGAGTGACACTACCTATCAGAAGATGCGTGATATGGCCATTCACATGATGCGCAGTATAGGTGATTTTGCGGGTGGATGCAATGTTCAGTTCGCTGTAAGTCCGGATGAGAAAGAAGATATTATCGCCGTAGAAATCAATCCGCGAGTTTCAAGATCGTCTGCTTTGGCAAGTAAAGCCACAGGTTATCCTATAGCGAAAGTAGCAACCAAATTGGCCATTGGTTATACACTTGATGAATTGGATAACCAGATTACCAAATCCACTTCGGCCCTGTTTGAACCAACCCTGGATTATGTGATCGTAAAGATCCCAAGATGGAATTTCGATAAGTTCGAAGGCAGCAATAGAGAGCTTGGCCTTCAGATGAAATCGGTAGGAGAGGTAATGGGAATTGGCCGCTCATTCCAGGAAGCCTTACACAAAGCTACCCAGTCATTGGAGATTAAAAGAAACGGACTTGGAGCCGATGGTAAAGGATATAAGAATTATGACCAGATCATAGGCAAATTAACACATGCGTCATGGGACAGGGTGTTTGTCATTTACGATGCCATCCAGATCGGGATTCCATTGAGTACCATCCACGAATTGACCAAAATCGATATGTGGTTCCTCAAGCAATATGAAGAATTGCATCATCTTGAAATGGAGATCTCAAAATATAATATTGATACCATTCAAAGAGACCTGTTATTGGAAGCCAAACAAAAGGGTTACGGCGACAGGCAGATTGCACATATGCTGGGCTGCCTTGAAAGCCAGATTTATAATAAGCGTGCAGAGATGAACATCAATCGGGTTTACAAATTGGTTGATACATGTGCTGCCGAATTCAAGGCGATGACACCTTATTACTACTCTACATTTGAGAGTGAGATCGAAACGACTGATGGCAAAGTCTATTCAGAGAATGAAAGTATTGTAAGTGACCGGAGGAAGATCATTGTACTTGGATCCGGTCCCAATAGAATAGGACAGGGGATTGAATTTGATTACTGCTGTGTACATGGCGTATTGGCGGCTTCGGAATGTGGATATGAGACCATCATGATCAATTGTAACCCGGAAACGGTTTCAACGGATTTTGATACGGCCGATAAGCTCTATTTCGAGCCGGTATTCTGGGAACACATTTACGATATCATCAGGCATGAAAAACCAGAGGGGGTCATTGTTCAGCTCGGTGGTCAGACCGCACTTAAACTGGCTGAAAAGTTGGACCGATACGGCATTAAGATCATGGGAACAAGTTTTGAATCCCTTGATCTGGCAGAAGATCGTGGAAGCTTCTCCAATTTGCTTAAAGAAAACAATATTCCCTATCCTGAGTTCGATACGGCTTCCTCAGCCGAAGAAGCCCTAGAGGTTGCTGATCGCTTAAATTTTCCAATTTTGGTGAGGCCATCCTATGTTCTGGGGGGCCAGGGTATGAAGATCGTAATCAACAAACACGAACTGGAAGAGCATGTTGTAGACCTGCTCAGGAAGATCCCAAACAACAAACTGCTTCTCGATCATTACCTTGACGGCGCTATCGAAGCGGAAGCCGACGCCATAAGTGATGGTGAAGATGTTTATATCATCGGTATCATGGAGCATATTGAACCATGCGGTATTCATTCCGGCGACAGTAATGCTACGTTACCGCCATTCAATTTGGGAGATCTGGTTATGCAGCAGATCAAGGACCACACCGTAAAAATTGCAAAAGCATTGAATACGGTGGGCCTTATCAACATCCAGTTTGCCATTCAGGATGACATGGTCTATATCATTGAGGCCAATCCACGTGCTTCGCGAACTGTTCCTTTCATAGCGAAGGCTTATGGCGAACCATATGTGAATTACGCTACACGCGTCATGCTGGGCAAGAATAAATTATCGGATTTTGATTTTGATCCGAAGCTTAATGGCTATGCCATTAAGCAACCGGTCTTCTCTTTCAATAAATTCCCTAATGTGAACAAAAAGTTAGGCCCGGAAATGAAAAGTACCGGGGAGAGTATTCTGTTTATTGATAGTCTCAAAGATGACGAGTTCTACGATTTGTACTCCCGTAGAAAGATGTACCTGAGCAAATAGCGCTTATTTAGAAGAAGCCCATAAGAACAGCAAGGCGATGAGAATTGCAATACCAAAGCTGATCAGGGTGCCTATCAACACATATTCGGTAAGTTTCCTTTGCTTGGATTCACGCAGATCACCAAACCTGAAAACCGACTTGGCCGTGATCAGGAAACCAACAGCTTCCCAACGTCCTAAAATTACAAATACGAAAACCAGTAAGCGCTCTAATATGCCGATATATTTGCCTGCATCCCTGAGCGATTCATTGCCCTTGGTAAGCTCTTTGAGGTCCCATTTGCTGAAGATCTGTTTCATGATGACCGAAACCGGAAGTGTGAGGAATAGAACCGCTGTTAGCATGGCCAGGTTATAAGTGCTGAATAGATCCGAAAATCCGATTTCCGGTTGGGAGAAGAAATACCAAACGACCAGAATGACAATCAGGTGAAGTAACTGATCTATAAAGAAGAGGTATCGCCTGTTCCTTTTATTCTGTACGAGCAATTTCAAAGCATCGATAAGGAAATGTGAAAACCCAACGATAAGGATCACCGGCCATAATGTTAAATCCCATAAGATCAGGAAGAGCAAGGCAAAATGAATACCTATATGCAGGTATAACCTGGAGGATTTCAACTTATGCTCTTCCTTGTGTTTCACCCATTTCAGAGACTGGGTAAAGAAATCGCCTATGACATGTGCCAATAATAATTTGATCAATAACATTACTGCAATACTTTTATTTTTTTTCTGAACATGGCATTTAAAGCCATGATCTCGGAAAAGTTAGCGCGTTTCATGCGTTCACTTATGGTGTTTTGTGAAATTCCGATATGCCGGGCCATATCCTTCTGCCGCATTTTCGGATATTCCAGGCGAAGTTTTACAACTTCAGCCGCATTGACCGTCCAGTGATCGATTTTCATCAAAAGCAATAAAAAATATAAATTAAACAATTCATCAAACTCGGAATGAGCGGTTTTAATCTTCAGATTTTGCTTCTCACGTTTGAGTTCTTCAAATGTTTCACCCGAATATTGAAAGGCAGGTCCATTAGACTCAGTGACGCGTTCGCCGTCATAGGTTTTATCTCCCATACCGATGGCTATCCTGACATCCAGTCCCTTGATCATTTTTACGGCAGCCTTAATATATATCGCACTCTCGAATGCCTTAAGGTTATCCTGTAGTTCTAGTTGAAAACTGTCGCCTCTGTATATCTCTCTCAAATGGGACTGTGGTTGAATGATGGCTAATGCCTGCTTCAACGGGCTAAGCCAGGATTCCGTATCCATTTCACTGGACTTGATGATGTCACCTGTGATAACAGTGATCATATTCAAAATATCGTTTTAAACATTGATAAATACAAATATCGTAAAAATAAACGATAAATACAAATATCGTATTAAAAAACGATAAAATAAAAATTAGTCTTCCTCTTCAGCTCGCTTAAGAATAGGATCCGGAAGGGATTTTTTAGCTTTTGCTCCCATTTTCTTCAGTTTCTCAACACTGGAGATCAAATTGCCCCGCCCTTCAACCAATTTATTCATTGCAGAGGAATAATCGGTTTTGGCAGCATCCAACTTCTTTCCAACTCCTGTGAGATCTCTTAATAACCCTTCAAATTTATCATAAAGGGCACCAGCCTGACGTGCGATCTCAATGGCATTACGCTGCTGTTTCTCGTTGTTCCACATGGTATCGATAGTTCGCAATGTGGCCAATAAAGTTGAAGGTGTAACGATAACAATGTTCTTTTCGAAAGCCTTATTGTACAAACTGTTATCCTCATTCAAGGCTACTGCAAATGCTGGTTCTATAGGAATAAACATCAACACGAAATCCGGTGATTCAATATCGTAAAGGTCCTGGTAATTCTTTTCAGATAATTGATCAACGTGTTTTTTGATAGAATTCACATGGGCCTTGAGGTAAATCTCCTTGTCTTCATCATTATTGACCAGGCGTTCATAATCGGTTAAGGATACCTTTGAATCGATTACCATTTTCCGATTGTCAGGAAGATTTAAAACCACATCGGGAAGCACTCGCGAGCCATCATTCAATGTAAACTGTTTTTGTACAAAATATTCGCGATCTTTTTCCAATCCGGATTTTTCCAATACCCGCTCCAATACCAATTCACCCCAATTGCCTTGCATTTTACTATCGCCTTTCAAAGCCTTGGTCAGGTTGGTCGCTTCTTTGGTCATCTGAAGATTCAGATCCTTAAGCCCGAGCAACTGTTCCTTCAGAGCCGAATGCATGCTGATACTTTCTTTCTGGGTATCTTCAACCTTTTTCTCAAAGGTCTGGATCTTCTCCTGTAACGGGTTGAGAATGCGTTTAAGCTCTTCCTTATTTCTTTCAGTGAATTTGGTAGATTTCTCTTCGAGTATCTTATTAGCAAGAAGTTCAAAATCTTTCCGCAGCTGGTCCTGCTGCTTCTTGAGCTCTTCATCGCGCTTCAGGTTCTGGTCCTGCAGATTCTCATATTCGGCATTTCTTCTTGATAATTCTGAATTTAATAGTTCCTTCTGCCTTCTGATGGCTTCACGTTCATTTTCAACCTGCTCCATCCGTGTTTTCATTTGATTGATCTGATCGTTCAATTGGTCAAGCTTGGCGCGAAGAGTACTTTGGTCGCCTTGCTTTTTTAATCTTGTGAACAAGGTGCCCAGATATGCGCCTATAACTGCTGCAATCACGATAGAAATCACTAAAATCAAGTTGTCACCCATACCATTGAGAAGTTTCTCAAATATACGGTTCTCACCCTTAGTTTGCAACCTGAAAAATCAGTTCTGGTTTGTTATTCTGAAGCTTGAAGATTCCTTGTCGAATGCGATCAAGTCATCCGGGAACATGCTATTGAGAATTCCCGATTCTATATGCGATTCAACGGTTCCTGCTGTAGCATTTCCTTTATGGATCACCACCAGTCTGTCGCAGATCTGAAGTGCAAGATCAATCTCATGTGAAGCATAGAAAATGGTCCTGTTCGTCTGAACGGTCAAAGACTTGAGCAGAGAAAGAATATGAGCCTTGTGATAAAGATCAAGGTGGGTGGTTGGTTCATCAAGAATGATCATCCTGGTATCCTGTGCCAGAGCTCTTGCAATCATAACATTTTGCATTTGTCCATCGCTCAATTCATAGCCCTTTCGATCTTTAAACTCACTTATCATAGCCAATTCAATGGCCTCATCGACCTTATCCTTATCAGTTGCGGTTAAGGTCCCTATCCAATTGGTATAGGGCTGTCTGCCAAGGGCGACGATCTCATAAACCGTCAAGTTTTTCGTTGCAATGGGTTCAGTCAATACAACACTGAGTTGCTTGGCCAGTTGTACCGGACTATAACTGTTGATATCAGAACCATCGATGATAACGGATCCGGTTAGAGCAGTTTGCATATTAGCCAAAGTTCGAATCAAGGTGGATTTACCAGCTCCATTTGGGCCGATCAAGCCAACAAGTTCCCCTTCATATAGTTCAAAATCGACTGAATCGCAAATAACATGTTCTCCGCCTTTCTTTTTGTATCCAAGGCCCAGCTTAACTGCTTCTAAAATGATATCTCTTTTATTCGAACTCATTAAAAAACAAGTTTACGTTTTCTCACTAACAACCAAATTACAACTGGCGCACCGAAAATGGAAGTGATAGCATTGATAGGTAGAACATAATCACTTGTTGGCAATTGTGCAATCGAATCGCAAAACAGCATAATGGTGGCTCCAATCAAGATTATAGTCGGTATCAATATCTTGTGGTTCGAACTGTTCAACAATTGCCTGGCAATATGAGGTACAGCAAGCCCTATAAATGCAATGGGGCCTGCAAAGGCCGTTACTGTTCCGGCGAGTAAACTGGTCGCCACAATGATCAACATTCTGCTTCTGCGAATATTCAAACCCATACTAACGGCATAATGTTCACCCAGTAAAAGGGAATTGAGTGCTTTGATAGAAAAGATACTCAATACGAGACCGAATAGGATGATAATCGCAAAAATGACTAATTCGGGCCAGGTCAAATTACCAAGGCTCCCAAATCCCCAAAAGATGTATTGTTGCAATTGCTCGGGAGATGCAAAATAGGATAGCACACTGACCAAAGCAGCAGTAATACTCGCAAACATCAATCCTATGATCAGAATGGCCATGGTATCCCTTATCCTGATCGATACCAGAATAACTGCGAGTAGAACCAGGAAACTACCAACACTGGAAGCGATTACCAGGCTCCATTTTGAAACAAGGGCAGCGGCCAGCATTCCACCAAACAGAGATGAGCCTAAAATAACAAGTGCCACTCCAAGACTTGCTCCGGAAGTAATTCCCAGAACGAAAGGTCCGGCCAGGGGATTCCTGAACAAGGTTTGCATCAACAGGCCAGCGATGCCCAATCCGGAACCAACCAGGACCGCCGTTACAGCCTTGGGCAATCTGTAATTGTGAATGATGTATTGCCAGGAGTCATTTTCTATCTGCATTCCTATCAAGCTTTTGAAAACATCTTTCAATGGAATGGAAACCGATCCCAATGAAATATTTCCGAACAAGCAGAGAACGAAAATTGCAAGTAGCAGGAAATAAATTACCTTATTTGTTTTGGTACCCGGCACTTATTCTAATGGATTAAAAAAATGAGTTTCGTAATCTTTCAATAAATGCGGGTGGCAAAGTTTGATGATATCTTTCAGAACAAGATCCGGACGTGTGATACCGGACTCATAATAAAGCACACCTCCTGTCGGACCTGTTGCATTTGAAAAAGAATACACGCGTTTATCTTTGAATGCCTTGAATTGGGCGTAATGCGGATTAGATGCAATTAGATCATCCAATGATTTATAATAAGACGGGCTTATCCAAATCTCGGCATCTTTGGCAGTTTGGTAAACTGTTTCAAAACTTAAATTCAAGCTACCCCGGCCTTCGCTTT
>CAJIBQ010000218.1_pt1 | contig 21130 bp, 12 predicted proteins | sample 9199391 | NCBI WGS metagenome assembly CAJIBQ01 (sample SAMEA7708309, study PRJEB35096) | sediment metagenome | biome: marine neritic benthic zone biome [ENVO:01000025]; feature: sediment [ENVO:00002007]; material: shallow marine sediment [ENVO:03000034] sea grass bed [ENVO_01000059] ... | reverse complement strand
GATGAGATTAGACCAGGAAATTTCGTCTTTTACGATATGATGCAAGAACAAATAGGTGCTTGTAAACATTCAGATATAGCTGTCGCCATGGCCTGTCCGGTAGTTGCCCTGCATGCCGATCGAAGGGAGGCAGTTGTATACGGCGGTGGTATACACTTCTCAAAGGATTTCATAACTCTGGACTCAGGCAATCGCAGTTATGGACAAGTTGTAAGTCCTTCAGGAAAAGGCTGGAACGATATCTTGCTCGGCGGTTATATCACAAGCCTTTCACAGGAACATGGTATTGTTGTTCTTCCAGGAGGATTATTCGAAAATTTGAAAATCGGAGATCTCTTATATATCCTGCCTGTTCATTCCTGTATGACAGCAAACCTGATGAAAGCTTACACAACGACCTCCGGAAGAATTATTGAGATGTTCACTCCTTGACCACAAGAACTTTTCCGTCGCCATTGATCTTAAGAATGTAGAAACCTTGCGAAAGATTCGGGCTCAAAAGCAATCGCGTGACCCCATTGAAGGGGTTATGATATACATCACGAATGGGGATAAATCTGCCCATAATATCAAAGAACTCATAACTGTCCTCTGCACTGGAATTGGTAATATTCACCTCACCTGAACTTACCGGATTCGGATAGATGACAGAGGGTTCATCCTCGCCAGTTCCTGGGTTGCTGAAAAAATACGGAACTGCAAAATCAAAAGCATCCTTACCCACCTGTTCGCCTATTATTCGGCCGGGAATGTCATCTGCAGGAGGATGGATCCCGCCCCATATCCTTGACAAACTGCATTGATCTGAGGCATCGCGATAGGTTGCCCACTGTAAAATTATATCCATGGACGGGCCTTCTTCAAATACCAGGAATTCGTTTTGCTTTGCTACGAATTCACCAACACCTCCGGGGAAAAAAGCATCCCCTGTTATTAGCGTCATCACTTCAGCCGCTGCCCTTGAATAAGTAGAATGCCCCGAAACATATCCTGCAAAAGGAGGAGTTACGAAAGTGGGGCGTTGATAAGGCCACCAATTGTCTGCTAATATCCAACCAACTCCTGCAAGATCGGTCTCCGGATCGTCTATATAATCCGGGCCACGCCAGGTGTATAATTTGATCTTACCAACAAACTGATCAAAGAAGCCGGCCAAGGGATCTCCTTCTTCAACTACCTCGATCAATCCCGGGATCAATGGAATGCCCTCGGGATGGTAATTCGATAAGGTGTCATCGGTACTTTGACCCAAGCCTGCCATATACCGAATGGCCGAAACCGGCCTGATATAATCGTAGTATCCTTTTATGCTCCAGGCCGAAATGGCTGCATCATGCATAGCCCCTCCCATGATGAAATAGGCCTTGACATCCCACTCCATAGGGTCAAGAACAGGGCCTTCTCCCATAAAACGCTTTTGGAAATTTTCATCATCATTTACATAATTAAGCAGGGTAAACCAATGACCAGGTGGTGTTTCCGAATCCGGACCATCTGCCCAGAATTCCGCAAGCACCCGGGCATAGTCACCACGGGGCACAAGTTGTTGCTCATAAGGTGCATTGGTGAAGGGGTTTATTGAATGCCCTGTACTGATATCGCCACCTTCAAGCAGATCATAGAAATCGGGGTAAGCGCCAATCGAAGTCGGTAAATCGCTGAAAGCGATATTCCCGATTGAAGCAGGAGAAATATCCCACATCACTCCGTCTGATGGATCGAGATGCGATCCCCAGACCGAGACCAGAGAAAAGCCCCATTTGTACTGGTCGCTGGATTCTTCAGTTCCGGTAGCTTCGATATAAGGCGGGTCTGACGGATCATTATAAACCTGGTAGGTATCACCATCTCGCACATAAGTCGTTTTATCAGTGTCGTCCATGGCAAATGACCAAACATCACCCCATTCCGGACTTAAAAAGTCGATCACCGCAGCTTCCACCGGATTGCCACTTTGATCAATAAAGGATTCCAAACTCAGTGGCTGCCACCTATTCGGATCGGTAATATTCATATTACCCGGCATTGCAGGAGCAAGTGGATCGTTAATGGGTTCGTAATAGGCGTTGTCATATCCGGTATCTTCCCGAGCTCCATCTGAAAAACCATAATCGATAATGACCTGTGCTATATAATTACCCAAGGCCGCTGCATTGCCAAATTCATATAATGTAGAAGTGGTGAATTCGGTTTCAAATCCAAGCTGTTCCATGATGAAATCGAAACGCCTTTGGGTGGCTTCAGCACTTGGTGATTCCTGAAAACGATGAGATAACAAGCGGTAAGCAGCATAGCTGATGGCCTTTTTTCTGGAGGCTTCAATATCTTCCACAGGAATGAAATCCAATAACTCACTGCTGTAACCGTTTACTTCGTTCCCAATGAGGTATGGCCGGGCCTGGTCATCATAAATGGCCCAGGCATCGTACATGGCCACACTGGTATGGAAAAGGTTTCTTGCATGAACTGTTGGTCTGGCGAAGTCACCCCGGATAGCCTCAAGAAGGGCTTCGTTCCATATCCTTACAATGGATTTATCATCATCCACTTCAGATAAAACAAGACTAACGGTCAGTTCGACTGTGACACCAAAACATTCTGCATTATTCTCCCTGACTGTCAACCTGCCTTCTTCTTCTAAAGCCCAGCGGACTGCAACGGTTCCGGTACCTTGCCCACTGATTATTTCACCGCCTTCAACGGTCCAGGTAGCAACCGAACCATCACCAATAGCAAAGGAATAAGATTCGGTCTTTAAATAGCCAGAGGTAGTAGGGCCACTGATCTCTGCCGAAGGCAAATAAGTACAGCTTCCATCCTCAACTGTGGCATCCGGATTATAGGAACAGGACTGCGGATCTGTACATCCATAAATCTTTTGGCTTGGCTCTACGTCTAAAACTTCGAGGCCCTGACCTTCAACAAGCTTGATGTATATGTTCGAATCGAGTGCATTATACGTTTCCTCAAGTCCCGAAGGCCATTCTATCGTTAGTGATTGAATCTGATCTTCGCCATTCAAACCAAAATGAACGGGTATCAAACTCTGACCCAGAAGGCCAACGCCAGTATAATAGCGTTTAAATGTCTGCGTTGCCGTCGTCAGGGTTAGCACAGTACCAATGGCATCCCGGTTAGAAACCGTTCCCTGCAGGGCTACTTTTAACCAGTTTAATGCACTTGGTTCGTCATAGTTCAAAAGTTTATTCTCGTAGAAGATCGATTTCTGGTCGGAGTTTGTGACATAAATATCCAGATCTCCATCATTGTCGTAATCGAAATCGACCGCATCAACACTTATGGTCAGATCGCTCAAATTGACTTCGGCGGAAGCATCTGAAAATGTATTTTGACCCTGGCTGTTCAGGTTTCTGAAATACACATTCAATTCTGTACTACGGGTTTCGAATTCGTATCCATTTACAACGAATAGATCTTCATCACCATCAAGATCGAAATCAGCGAAGCGTGTTCCCCATGCCCAGCCGGTATTATCCACATTTTTTTCGGTTGCCATATCGGTGAAGGTGTTATCACCATTATTCGTATACAGGATATTTTTATCTATTGCAGTTATGAACAGGTCGAAATCACCATCCAAATCGTAATCGCCCATGGTAATACCCATATCATCGGCCATACTGTCCACCCCATAGGTTGAAGCTTCCTGGGCAAAACTATTACCGGCCTGATTGATGAAGAGGTCATTAGGCTCATCAAAATCATTGCTTACATAAATGTCCTGCCATCCATCCTCATTAAAGTCAAATGGAAAAGCTACATAACTGGCCAGGCCATCTCCACCGCCAGCGGAAGTATCTGTTGTAACATCGGTGAACAAGCCATTACCATTATTCCTGTACAGCGTATTGCCACCGCATTCGTCCCAATCACTTATGTATATATCGAGAAAGCCATCGTTATTATAATCGAACCAGGTTGCACCGGTGTTTCTGCAGCTATTCTCAGATGCTATACCTGCTCCCTGGGTCAGATCGATGAAAGTTCCATTGCCAAGATTTCTGAAGAATTGAACTTTATATGAATGGGTGAACAACAGATCCGGGAATCCATCATTGTTATAATCACCCCAGTACGCACCGTGTTTAAAGCCATCTAATCCAAAATATTCCTCGGCCTCTTCCTCTATGGTATAGAGTTCAACCAGGCCTGATTCCATGGTAACATCTGTAAATGAGCCGTCATTGTTATTTCTGAACAACCGACTAAAACTCTTAGCAACCCCTTCTTCCTCCTTTGCTTTGGCAACGACAAAAATGTCAAGGTCAAGATCACCGTCATAATCGGCAACAGCAACTCCACTGTTCTCTTCCATTATGCCCATTCCAGATACATCTTCAATACGCACGAAGTCCTGTGCATCGCTAAAAAAAGGCAATGCGAAGAAAATTAAAAGGATTGGAATTTCCGTTCGTAGGTAAAGCTGCTTCATTCTTCGATATTATAGGATAAATATAAGAAGAAGCCTCTTAGTTGCCCTAATTAAAAGGGCAATTTTAACATTGGTCAGGGTGTGGAATTCGATACCTGTAAAAGCTTACCATTATAATAATTATGGCCATTAAGTGCGAAATCAAAAATGTACTTTGCCATATCTACAGCGGACATCCCTGCTTCATAACCGGGAAAGGCATCGGCCAGCATTTCAGTCTGTACAGCACCCAATGCAAGAACATTAAAGCTCGGGCCTGTTTCTTTATATTCTTCTGCCAATAATTCTGTTAGTGTGATCACGGCACCTTTACTTGAACTGTAGGCCGATAAACCTGGAAATTTAACACTGCCCTGGACGCCGCCCATCGAGCTAATGGTCACTACATGCCCATCCTTAGGCATGAAAGGTATTAAGGTCCTTGTCAGCTGGGCTACTCCAAAAACATTGGTCTTATAAACCGCTTCAAAATCGGCCATGGTTGTTTGGTCAAAGGGCTTGTTCAACAGTAAACCGGCATTATTGATGAGGATGTCCACGCCTTTCCATTGGGCATTGACAAAATCATCCACTATGGTATAATCTTCGGTCCTGTTAAGATCAAATGAAAACGAATGAATATTATCAAAATGCAAGTTATTTACCGGCCTGGCATTTCTTGACAAGGCTAGCACATTGTGACCATTTTCAGCAAACAGATGTACCAGTTCAAATCCTATCCCCCGGCTTGTTCCCGTAATTACAACATTTTTTGAATTACTCATAAAGCACGATTTCTTTTTCAGCTGTTTGACTCATTTTTTCAATAGCTACGGTGAGTTTCTCGATGAGGTCATTCATATGCTTGATATCCAACTTGTCCATTTCGTCATCAACGTGGTGGTAGTAGTCATAATTTGTAAGGTCGCAGGAAGAAATGGTTTGGCTGGGTATTTTATAGGTCTCATAGAACGGATAGTTATCTGAGCGCTTAAATAGGTTGTACTTAACAGCGACGTCGGATCTCCCAATCAGCTTAAACCCGGCGTAGGCATTCATCTTTTCTGCCATATTGGTCAAATCGTATCCACTTATGAATGCCGTGTAATCCCGATCTGTAAAGGGTACGCCTGTCATTTCGAAATTGACCACCGTGTAGAGATCGGTACCTCTATCATATAGTCTCTTTGCCAGGTGTTTTGATCCTCTTAACCCCTTCTCTTCAGCAGAGAATAAAGCGAAGATCAAACTTCGTTTGTTACTCTTTTTCCTGGCAAAATAATCTGCAAGCATCATAACAGTTGCCGTACCGGTAGCATTATCATTAGCCCCATTGGCAATGGAATCGTTTTCAAGTGGTTTGATCACACCCACATGGTCATAATGCGCTCCAATAAGAATGTATTCATTCTTTAATTTTACATCCGATCCTTCAAGAAGTCCAACTACGTTAAAGGCATCTATTTCTTCCAGCCTAAACGAATCCCGGTAGGATTCAAAGAACGGTTTGACGCCAATGGATGAAAACTGCCCCTCTATGAATTTTGCTGCCATATCAATACCAGCCTCACCGGTATTCCTGCCTAATAGTTCATCGGAGGACAAGGTTTCCATTATATCCAGGGTCACCAATGATTTTGTAATGACCGGTTTGGTTTCTTTATTGTTTTTATTGGATTTACAGCCAAAAAGTATAGAAATAAAAAGGACTAATAATAATTTTTGCATAGTCGAAATATCAATCGGGCTTAAAAGTATGAAATCTGATTCATTTTTAGTTAACTACTCGCCTTCTTGTAGTTCCATAAGTCACAAAAAATGATTAAATTGAAGGAAATTGAGACCTGTGCCAATTTACATGGATCGACATAATATCCCTGGTATCACTTTGCAGGATGCTGCAAAGGCTCATCATCGCGATGTTGAATTGCAGCATAAATACAGCTGTAAGGCGATGACCTATTGGGTTGATGAAAATAGGGGGAATGCATTTTGCCTGATCGAAGCGCCGAATGAAGATGCGGTTCGCGAACTTCATAATCATGCGCACGGCCTTATTCCTCATGAGATCATTGAAGTGAACAGTGAACTGGTAAATTCTTTTTTAGGCCGGATAAATGACCCGGAAGCAACAGATGATAGGGAGGTATTTGAATTGATAGACAGCGCCTACCGGGTTATAATGGTTATAGAGACCAGCGATTTTATCAACCGGATCGAAGCCAATCAATTCAGCCTGTTTTCTCAAAAATTTCATAAGAGTGTTCATAAATCCATTCAAAAGCTCGAAGGCAAGGTCATTCTTTTGAATAATAACAGCTATTTGGTTTCGTTCAATTCGGTCACTAATGCTGTGCTATGTGCCCTAAAGGTCCAGTCGAACTTCAAATACATCACACCTAAGTTTGATTCATATAAACGTCAACTGAATATCGGGTTAAGCATCGGGGCACCTGTAACCGATAAAAGAAAGTTGTTCGATGAAGCGATTAAGATGGCCACATATATGTGCGAGGTGGTCAAAGACACGGTTGTTATTTCACCCGAGGTCAAGGCTTTATATGAAAATGAGAACCACAATTCATTTTTGAACCAGGATGATGTCAGAATATTAAAGCCCCACGAAGAGCAGTTCCTGCACAATCTAATGGAATTTGTTGAGAGCAGATGGAACGATCCCGAGTTAAGTGTTGAGGAATTTGGAAAACACATCGGATATAGCAAATCCCAGGTCTATCGGAAATTGTTGATGTTATCCGGAAGATCTCCAAATACATTTCTACGTGAATTCCGCCTTCAACGGGCGCTTAAAATGCTTCACGAACAAAAGGGAAATATCTCTGAAATCGCATTCGAATCGGGATTCAACAGTCCGGCCTATTTCAGCAAATGCTTCTTTGAGAATTATGGAATCCTCCCTTCCAAATACTTGCAACAGCACGTTTATTAGTTTTCACATCTTACATTGACTTACGCAAGATTTGTTGTATCATTTGAATGAAATGAACAATTCATCCTTAAAGGCATGATCTAATTTTGGTTCAGTTATTAACCATAAATCCAATTATCATGCGTTTCAAGAGTTTATTATTTCTGTTTGCCCTTTGCCTGACATTAACCAATTGCGATCAAAACGATGTTACTGTTGCGGATGAGCTTCGGACCGAGGTTCAAAATCCGAACCATCATGTGTATGTAATTGAACGCGATATTCCGGGAGCCGGTGAATTAACGGCTGAAGATCTTAAAAACATTTCTCAAGCTTCCTGCAAAGTCCTGGACCAAATGGAAGCAGAAGAGATTACATGGCTACACAGCTACGTCACTGCCGATAAGGTGTATTGTGTTTACAGTGCTGCCAGCGAAGAATTGATCCAAAAGCATGCCAACGAAGGTGGATTCCCCGCCAACGCCATTGAACAAGTGGCAACAGTCATCGATCCGAAAACAGCAGAATAAGAATTAATTCAGGGAAGCCTTGCCAGAATTTTTCTGGTAAGGTTTTGCTATACCAGCATAGTCACCGGATTCTCGATATATCCTTTAAGGGTCTGTAAGAACAGTGAGCCGGTGACACCATCGACTGTCCTGTGATCGCAAGCCATTGTTAACTTCATGGTATTTCCAACAACGATCTGCCCATATTTTACAACCGGTTTTTGTACAATTGTACCAACAGATAGGATTGCGGAGTTGGGTTGATTGATGATCGAAGTAAATGTCTCAATCCCGAACATACCCAAATTGGAAATGGTGAATGTACTGCCTTCCATTTCCTGGGGAGTAAGTTTTTTATTCCTGGCGCGAACAGCATAGTCCTTAACAGCTGAATTTATTTGCGGCAGGCTCATTTCATTGGCAAAACGCAATACAGGAACTACCAATCCATCTTCAACTGCAACAGCCACGCCTATGTGAACATGGTTGTTCAACTGCATTCTGTCATCGAACCAGCGCGAATTCACCTGTGGGTGCTGTCTTAAGGCAAGGGCACAAGCCTTTACGATCATATCGTTATAGGAGATCTTCGTATCGGGGATGGTGTTGAATTGTTCCCTGAAAGCAATGGCATTGTCCATATCAAATTCTACACCCAGGTAATAATGCGGTGCACTGAATTTGGATTCTGCCAATCGCTTGGCGATGACCTTTCGCATTTGAGAATGCTTGATCTCATCGAAATCTTCCTGTCCAGCAGCTACGAATTTTGCCACCTGTGCAGATGCTGCAGCAGCAGGTGTGAAGTTTTCAATATCTCTTTTAATGATGCGTCCATTTTCACCCGATCCTTGTACCTGTCGCAGATCAATTCCCTTTTCCTCAGCCATTTTCTTTGCTAAGGGCGAAGCGAACATACGTCCGTTAGAACTCGGTAAAGTCATTGCTGCCGGCTGACTAGGAGCAGCTTCAACAGCAGGTTTTGTTTCCTTCGTTTCAACCTTGCTCTCAGTTTCTGGTGTTGGTGATTCTATTGCAACTTTAAAATTTTTGGCAAGCTCAGATACATCAGTCCCGGCAGGTCCAATAATAGCCAACAGCTCATCTACCTTTGCCGACTCACCAGCTTCTAAACCAATATGCAGAAGTGTTCCGGACTGGAAAGACTCAAATTCCATGGTAGCTTTATCGGTTTCGATTTCGGCAAGGATATCTCCTTCAGAAACCTCGTCACCAACCTGCTTTAACCAGGATGCTACCGTACCCTCTTCCATGGTGTCGCTTAACCGTGGCATGGTAACCATTGTTACCCCTTCGGGAATCTCTGGCATTTCAGCGGAGCTGCTCTCTTCAACTTCTACTTTTTCGCTTTCAACTTGGTCCTCTGTGGCTTCTTCCACGGCAGCACCATCCAATAAGGTGGAGATATCTTCACCTTCATCCCCGATTATAGCCAATAATTGATCTACTTTGGTTGTTTCTCCTTCCTGAACGCCAATATGTAATAAAGTACCCTCATAGAAGGACTCGAATTCCATGGTTGCCTTATCGGTCTCAATTTCAGCAAGGATGTCTCCCTCGGATACCTTGTCTCCAACTTTTTTCAACCAGCTGGCCACTGTACCTTCTTCCATGGTATCACTAAGTCTCGGCATGTTTATGATCTCGGCCATGGTTTACAGTTTATGTTTTAAAAATGGATAGTCATCTTGCTCATATACCGCGTCGTACATCAATTGTTTATCCGGATATGGTGATTCTTCCGCAAATTTCTCACATTCGGCAACCTTTTCCTTTACGCGCTTTTCGATCTTTTCCAACTCGGATTCTGTAGCATATTTCTTTTCAAGTATAACATCCTTGACCTGAGTGATCGGGTCTATTTTCTTGTACTCCTGAACTTCTTCCTTGGTCCGGTAATGCTGTGCATCACTCATGGAATGGCCACGATAACGATAAGTCTTCAATTCAAGGAATGTTGGGCCATCTCCTCTCCTTGCCCGTTCCATTGCTTCGTATACCGCTTCGGCCACCTTGATCGGATTCATCCCATCAACAGGTCCGCATGGCATTTCATATCCAAGACCCAATTTCCAAATGTCTGTATGACTGGCCGTACGTTCGACCGATGTACCCATGGCATAACCATTATTCTCACAGATGAAGACAACAGGTAGTTTCCAAAGCATGGCCAGATTAAAGGTTTCATGCAGGGATCCTTGACGGGCTGCCCCATCACCAAAGAAACAAAGGGTAACTGCTTCGCGATCGTAATACTTATCGCCAAATGCAATTCCGGCACCTAGTGGGATTTGGCCCCCAACTATACCATGTCCACCATAAAAGCGATATTCCTTCGAGAAAATATGCATAGATCCACCAAGGCCTTGAGAAGTACCTGTGGCCTTCCCATAGAGTTCGGCCATGACACGCTTCGGGTCCACTCCCATTCCAATAGGCTGAACATGGTTCCGGTAAGCTGTGATCATTTTATCCTTAGTGAGATCCATGGCGTGCAAGCAACCGGCAAGAACTGCTTCCTGTCCATTATATAGATGTAGAAAACCTCTCACCTTTTGCTGAATGTAAACCGCAGCAAGTTTATCTTCAAACTTTCGCCAGAAGAACATATCTTCATACCACTTGAGGTAGGTCTTCTTCGTTACTTTTTGCATGCGTAGCGTTATTTTGAACGAATAACAAAAGTAATACTTTAGTTGGTTTTGCAAAAACCATCAAAAGTTAAATTCAAAATGTGATCTAGAGCTCAGATTTATCGAAAATCAAGGGAAGAAGATCGGCAAGTGAATCCGATTTGATGACCTTCCCTACTTCACCCATAAAATAGATGGCAATAGGTTCATTTTGCTTGGTTTCATATTCAGCAATTGCCTGTCTGCACGCGCCACATGGTGGAATTGGCGACTTTGTTTCTTTCTCCATTGATCCAGCGGATATGGCAATGATCTTTATCCTGGTATCGGGATGATTTGCTCCCGCTGCATATAAGGCTGTACGCTCTGCACAAAGGCCCGATGGATAAGAAGCGTTTTCCTGGTTAGCTCCTAATACAACCTCCCCGTTGGCTAACAGAATAGCTGCTCCTACAGCAAAGTTAGAGTAAGGAGAATAGGAACCTTTTCTGGCCTCGATTGCTTGTTCCATAAGCTTCGCCACCTGAGGATCCAATTCGTCCTTGGATTCAAATACGGTGAATTGGGTCTCGAGCGTAATTTTTTTCATCTCAGAAAGGTATCAACAAAAAAACTATTGCGGATCACAATAGTTTTAAAGGTATATAATCTAGATTTAATTCTAAAATTCGTCATATTCGCCATCTCCAAAATTGAATGTGAGCGAAAATCGCAGTGTGTTTTCAAGTGGGCTCTGAATTTTGGAAGCAGAGAATAAGTAGGATACATCGATATTGATCGTTGTGTATTTGAATCCTGCACCAAGTGCAAAGAACTTCCGGGCTCCTTTATCTTCGCTTTCGTTGAAATACCCAACACGAAGACCGAAAGAATCCTGGTACATGTATTCGGCACCAAGTGCCCAAGTAAATTCTTTGATCTCTTCACTAAATCCACCAGGAGCATCTCCAAATGATTGAAACACGCCTTTTAAGAAGTTTACATCGTTGGATTGGCCATCGATGATCACATCTTCTGTACTACTGATAAAAATATCTTCATCTTCTTCATATGTACCATTCATATTCACATCTTCAAATTCGATCTCTTCACCCAGTACCGGAGGAGTTGGAACCAAAAGTTTTGTAACTTCGGCATTAACCGAAAGGCTGTTGAATTCGTCAAAAATAAATTCGAATCCGCCTCCGAGCCTTAAATTTGTGGGAATGAAATTCTCACGTCCTGCATCGTCATATTTGATCTTTGGTCCAAGGTTCTGAATAGCGAATCCACCACGCCATCTACCATTAAAGCTATCGAAAGCTGCTTCTTCACTTTGGTAGAATCCACTGATATCAACACCAAATGTACCCGCTGCGCTTGCATTTGCATCTACTGCCTGGATCCTTAGATCGGAACGCAAATAGCGCAACGCAACGGCCATAGAGAATTGATCGGCCAATCTTAACGCATAAGAGGCATCGATTGTTAATTCGTTCGGTTGTTCAATCAAGGCTTCAGAAAATTCATCCTGTACAATCTCGATTTCACCTAATGAGAAATATTTAAAGCTAACACCAAATGCACTTCTTTCATTGATCCTATTAAAATAAGTCACATTACCAAGGAAGATGTCATTTACCAATTTGCTCAAATATGGTGTATAGCTAATTCCAATTCCTGACTTGGCCTCGGAAAATGCATACTTAGATGGATTCCATTGCTGTGAGTAGGCATCTGCGGAAGTAGCAACTCCCATATCGCCCATCCCTGCTGCTCGGGCATCCGAAGCAATAAGAAGAAACGGAACTGCAGTAGTGATAACACGAGAGTCGTTTGAATACGGTATGACCTCGGTAATCGTTTGAGCTCCAGCTGGCATCAGCAGGCCAAAGATAGATAAGGCAAGAATGTATTTTTTCATGTTAATATTTAATTATTATTAGGGCAATTACACACTCCAATTAATTAGGCAAATATACTTTAATATTATAGTATTACAAGTTTTTGAAACTTTTCGACGGTTTTGTTAAGCTGCGGTGAATGCACGCTTAATTTGTAAATATATACACCTTTTCCGATGCGATCTCCGAAATCGTCTCTCCCGTCCCAAACTATATCTTTGGAGACCGAAGAAATATTCTTGCTGCCTCCGGTTGTTTGTCCATTAAGGGTACGAACGAGCTTACCGGATACTGTAAATATCTGTATAGAAACGTCTAAAACCTCAGAACTATTGTGGTTGAACCAGAATTCGGTATAATTAATGAAAGGATTCGGGTAATTCAGCAAATTTTCGATCACAAGCTCTTCATTGTCATTAAAGACCACAAATTGAATTTCGGATGTTGACGAATTGTTGTAAACATCCCAGGCTTTGACACTTAGGGTATGCAAACCCGGTTCAAGATCCCTGAACTGATAACTCAGTGATCCACTGGTGAAATTATCTACATCGGCCACATAATGACCGTTTAGTTTTACAGGATTGGTTTCATCACCATCCAGAATGGCCACGATATCATGTCCGATCCCACTGGAGGTATTAATACCGTTTTCGTCGGTCAGTTTTGCGATCAAGGTGGGTTTTTGATTCGTGATACCTCCGGAGACAAAGTTCTCGTCATTCATAAAAAGATTTATCGCCGGGCCTTCGTTATCTTCGGCTGCATTTTCATTCAATCCGCCGATCTGAATATTAAAACTCGACCCCGCCTGATCAATAAGTTGTGTATTGCTCTTCGCATAAAAACTTACTTTCCCATTTCCAACAGGGATGCCGATATCCCTGGGGACAACAAATTCAAAACTGAACTGGCCATTGGTCACGGTAGCTTGCCCCCTGAATATAATTTCACCTAAGGTTACAAAATCCATGATGATCAATGAGCCATTTTGCATGGTATTGTCATTCCCCAGTGTGGATCGTTGTATTTCCTTGTCATAGATCGTGGCCGTGAGCACACCGTTAAAATCGGAAAGTACATTCCCGGATTCGTCAATAACTTCACCTTCAATTTTTGCTCTACTTAATGCCTCCAACACTTCGGTGCCACTTGACGCAGGGACGTCATTTATTTCTGTTAGTCTTATATCCGGGCTTGGAAAGGCCAGTTTCATGGCCGGATCTCCCATAAAGAATACCAATCGCCTTTGTTCAATGGTCGATATGGACGGATCGTTCTTGGTTAGGCGAAGAGCCTCTGCCATACTTGGATATTCGTTAGAACCCAATGCAAACAGATAATCTTCAAGTACCACATTGACCACTACACCTACACTAACAAAGATCTGCCGCGTTGTTGTTATCAAACTAATGGCGCCAGCTTCTTTATTCCAGTATAGAAATTCTCCCGCTGTTAACCGCGATGGATTATCAAATTTGGTGTATTCGCAGGTTACCGTAACAAAGCAAGGTAACTTGCACACATTATTGATCTCCTGTACATTGTTCTTGTCCCAAATCCTTTCACCTGCCAATCCGTCTTCACCTCCATGACCAAAATAATTTACTACCAACGCTCCTATTTCCATGGCTTCAAATATCGCCTTGTTTACAGCTGGATAACGCTCGCCTCCCGCTGTGGATTCTTGCCCAAAGGAGTCTGTATGGATTTTTGTCACATTGATAAACGGTTTTTGACCCGTGACCAAATTACCGATATCATCGGTTGTTGTTTGCAGGATATCTTCCCAGGCCACATCCACATCATCTGAGATGGTTAGGAAATTGTTCCGCCAACTGCCAAATGATTCCGGAGCGTAGTAATCCTGGATCTTATCCACCAGGTCTTTTGCCCGTTGTGGTGTATCGGCCAGGATACGTCCAACCGCAATATCGAGTTTATCCGATCCTGCCATCGTACCCTCATTCGGATCCATCATCCCATAAAAGTCATCAGATACAAAGGAACCTGAAAGGCTAAAACTACTGTACGAATGCCAGGATGGAACAATGTTCGTATTGTTGGAAATACGATCCTTGTAATCGTATGATCCATCCCCAAAAAAACAAATGTATTTTAGTTTATCATCCGGGTTATCTACATTATCGTAAATGTAGCGCACCAGGTTGCGTATACCTGCCACGTCCTGATTCCCCGAACTGAATTCATTATAGATCTTATCTAACGTAACTACCTTAACCGTCAACCCATATTGATCCCGATTGACCTGAGCAAGTCGCTCAGCCTGGGTTACCATTTCATCTCGAGTGACGATTAGATAATCAAGTGGTTGAAATTGGCCTTGCTCGTCCTGAAGAATAGTACCCTTTAGATTTTGGTTCGCGACATTGGTATTTGAATCTCGTTTGGGTTCGTAATAATCATTCGCGACAACGGCAACAAAGGTGCGCTCGGATCCAAGCTGTGATTTAAAATTAAAGGTGCTTTGGTTATCCTGGTTTGGCAGGGCCGTAACATTAAAGAGATCTGATACTTCCCAGATCTCTTCGATTTGGGCTGCATACTGAATCACATATTCCCCAATACCTGAAAGGAGCGGCACATTGTTATTTTTAAATGTAAACTGGCCATCCTCATATGCGATCTTGCTTTCGGCTTCAATTGATATATAATCCAGATAACCAAGTGAGGCCGGGTTTCCATTATTATTATATGAAATCGATACCGTTATGTCACCAGAGCCCACATTAATGAGGCCGTTGAAGAAATCGTCATCTCCAAGGACGGGTTCGTCTACGGCACTGAAAAAGAAAGTATCAACAAGATTACCGTTAACATCAACGTTCATGGAAGTGTTCACTTCTCCTGCTGCCGCCGCATATACTTTCAATCTTACTGGCCTGCTGGCCACAATTCTTGGAAAACTGAACTCAAAACTTCGCTCATTCACAAAATCGAATCGGTCGCCAAACCAGCGTCGCCCAATTCGAGCAAGGCTGTACTCATCGACCTCATGCCATTTGTATTCGTGAAAGGTATTTATGGTTTCGTTGGCATCTCCGGCAGGTTCTGTATAGGGTTGAATACGTTTGCCGTTTCCTGGACCAACATTGACAAAATAATAGGCCTTATCTGTAAAAATATTTATGTTGGTATTGCTCTCTTCATTATATCCTTTTGGACCGATCCCGTAAAAAAGAATATAATCCTCATTATCAAAAACACCATCTTCCTCTCCGACAAACCGAATGGCGTTCTCTGTAAGATCGAATGGATAAATTTCAGAATTAGGAAGTGGGAGCATTTGACCGCCCTGTCCAAAAATCTTGATCGTCCTGGGATCTACATTGGTATTGACCCCGATGTCATTTAAGAATGACTTCGTTATTCTGAACACACCGGTTGTATCTATATAGAATCGCCTCCATGTACCTTGATCCAAAACTGAATTTGTAATAGCAGCCGTATTTCGAAGCGTGGGAACAGTTCTGTTCTTATAGGCTATGGTAATTGATATAACCTTTTTATATCCGCCATCCGATTTAATGATGGGAGCAAATTCAACCATGGCCGATCGTTTCTCGCGGGCAATTCCATTGCTGATTTTAAGTGAAATATCTTCAGGGATTAATTTTGGCTTTAACCCGAGTAACTGCTGCTGTGAGATATTAGCATATGAAATATCCACCACTTCAGCGGTATTCTCATCGATCAATTGACTGGTTGTCCATTGGGCTGCGTAAGACAATCCCCTTTCAAATGAAAACCGATAATTGTCCTTATTAAAGGCCGGAAGTTCGATGCTAGCAGATTCCGTAGAGAGGACCCGTGAATTTTCCCAATTGAGGGTAAAAGTCTTTTGTTGGGCCAAAGCGAAAAAACAGGAATGTAAAGCTAGTAGAAATAGCAGTTTTTTCATACAACAATAAACGATAATTTTTCTATGATATTATGGCAATTTTATTTTTGCCAAATGTACGATAATAAATCATCTTGATAAACGTTCTAGATACATAAAATCGGGCGAAAACAGGGCAAAATATCCGTTAAAAAGTTCAAAAAATCGGATGAAATGCACAATTTTTTTGCATTTTGTCTAAAAAAACCTTGCGTTTATAGCTTTAATTACTATATTGCAAGACCAAAAATTTAATCGACTTACGTAAAAAGTATGGAAATGAAAATCGTTGTAACATTAAGGTTTATGCTGGTTCTAGCACTTTCCTTAAGTATGTTTAGCTGTAAGAAATCCACCAGTTCAAAAAATAGCTCCAGAGCAACTGGTTGGAAAATAAACGCCAAAGAAGGCGGATTTCAGTACAATACTGACTTCAAAGAACAAGCAACTGCCCCAGGTCTAGTGTTTATTGAAGGTGGTACTTTTACAATGGGAAAAGTACAGGATGATATCATGCATGATTGGAATAACGCCCCTAATCAGCAGCACGTTCAATCCTTCTATATGGATGAGACGGAAGTAACCAACATGATGTATTTGGAATACCTCGATTGGATCAAGCGTGTTTACCCACCTTCAGATCCGAAATTCAAGTCCATTTACAATGGTGCTTTACCAGATACACTGGTATGGAGAAACCGATTGGGATACAGTGAGATGATGGTTGAAAACTATTTACGCCACCCGGGTTATGCAGAATATCCTGTGGTAGGTGTTAGTTGGATCCAGGCTGTAGAATTTACCAATTGGAGAACAGACCGAGTTAATGAACTTTATTTGGAACAGGCCGGATATCTTGTGCAAAATGCACGATATACGGACATCAATGCCGATGCCAATTTTAACACAGACACCTACATCAATTCACCAACCTTGACCTACGGTGGTAATGATAGTATAATCAAACCATCGAAATCAAGGAGACGTGTACAAACCACCGCAACAGGAGATACCATTAATGTATTTGCTTCTAGGGAAACAGGAGTTATTTCTCCGAAATACCGTCTGCCGTCTGAAGCAGAATGGGAATATGCAGCCCTTGGTTTGAGTGAATTGAGAAGTTATAACGTTTATAGAGGACGAAAAAAATATCCATGGGATGGACAATATACCCGTTCCGGAAAGAGAAGTATACGTGGTGACCAATTAGCTAACTTCAAGCAAGGTAAAGGTGACTACGGCGGAATTGCGGGATGGTCTGACGATGGCGCCGATATTACAGCACAGGTTAAATCTTATGATCCAAACGATTATGGATTGTACGATATGGCCGGGAATGTTGCTGAATGGGTTGCCGATGTATACAGACCTATAGTTGATGACGAATTCAACGATTTCAACTACTACCGTGGAAATGTATATACCAAGAATGCCATTAATGATGATGGAACTGTAAAAGTAGTTTCGGCAGACAACATCGTTTATGATACCTTAAGCAATGGTAAGGTCATTGCAAGGAATCTTCCGGGAGAGATCATGCAAGTTGGAGTAAATGATGATGAAACTTATCTGAGAACCAACTTCGATAAGAGTGATAACCGAAACTTCCGTGATGGTGATAAGCGTTCTTCCAGATACTTCGAGAGCTTTGTTGACGACGATGATGTTGTAAATATCGAAGATGAAACCAGAAAGATGTATAATTCACCTAAGCATTCTGTAGAAACAGATTCAATTGGATCTCTGTTTAGAGAATACGATAAGTCGAATAATCGTACTTCACTTGTTAGTGATCAGGTACGTGTTTATAAAGGTGGATCCTGGAAAGACAGGGAATATTGGTTAGACCCCGCTCAGCGAAGATTCTATCCTCAAGACAAAGCAACAGATTATATTGGATTCCGTTGTGCCATGTCAAGAGTTGGATCTAAATCCAAAGCGAAGCACAAATCAAAAAATTAATATTACAACGCTTTCATATAAAAAGCCCTGGCCATCGGTTAGGGCTTTTTTTTATTACATTTAGCCCATGAATATGGAGGCCCTTTACCAGAAGTTTAGATCTTGTCGGTCGGTTTCTACCGATACCCGAATGATCCAGGACGGCGATATGTTTTTTGCATTAAAAGGCCATAACTTCGATGGTAACGAGTTTGCACCGGAAGCCCTGGAAAAGGGAGCCAGGTTTGCTGTTGTAGATGATGCATCTGTAGTAAAGGATGAGCGCTATCTTTTGGTAGATGATGGGCTTAGAGCACTTCAGAAACTGGCAACTTATCATCGAAATGCAATCGATGCCAGGATCATAGCCATAACTGGCAGCAATGGAAAGACCACAACCAAGGAACTGGTGTATGCGGTATTATCAACTACATTCAAGACTTCGGCAACACAAGGAAATCTTAATAATCATATAGGTGTTCCATTGACTTTGCTAAGCATTTCCGAAGACTCCGAAATGGCGATTGTGGAAATGGGTGCCAACCACATTGGTGAGATACACGAGCTTTGTCAAATCGCCCAGCCAGACTACGGATATATTACGAATTTTGGAAAAGCACATCTGGAAGGTTTTGGGAGCCTTGAAGGTGTAATCCAGGGGAAGAGTGAGCTCTACGATTTCCTGATCGATAATGAAGGCCGAATTTTCATCAATTCAAAGGATGAAGTTCAGGCCAGGCTGATGGGCAATTATGAGCACCTTATTCCTTTTAATACACTTGATGATTCTACATCATTGCTTGCAATTGATCCATTTGTAAGACTGCAATTTCGGGATCAACGGATTAACAGTAACCTAACAGGTGAATACAATTTTAATAATATCTCAGCTGCCATTGCGATCGGTGATCATTTTCGGGTAATGGTCGATGACATTAAAACTGCAGTTGAAAGCTATGTGCCTTTAAATAACCGATCGCAGATCCAGGAATTCAATTCATCAACAATTGTACTTGACGCATACAACGCGAATCCCACAAGCATGCAAGCAGCTCTCGACAACTTCAGGACATTTGGTGAAAAAGGACGCGTAGCGGTTTTAGGCGATATGTTCGAGTTGGGTGATGCAGCATCTGAGGAGCACCAATTCATATCGGACTATGCAGCAGGAATTGGCCTGGAACATGTATTTCTTGTTGGCGAATATTTCAAACAAACCCATGGTAATGAGGACTTGATCACCAGATGCGAAACCTTTGATACGCTGGTTGATATTATGTCATCTGTGAACCTGGACAACAAGTCGGTTTTAATAAAAGGATCAAGGGGTATGGCCCTGGAGCGTCTGCTAGAAGTGCTTTAGAAAATCAAAAGAATAACTTATCTTTGACCCTTGTTTGGGTCATTAACTCAGTTGGTTCAGAGTGTTACCTTGACAGGGTAGAAGTCACTGGTTCGAATCCAGTATGACCCACATTAAATACACCATCCCTTTGACGATAGTCGAGGGGATTTTTATTTCAATCTCGTTGTAAGCTTGCTTACATAAGAGGTGGGAATAAAAAGACCTAACCAACGAAGTTGGTAAGGGATTGTGGGTTTACAGTAGCGGTTCAGATGGATCACCGAAAGTAATCCAGTATGACCCACATTAAATGCGCCATCCCTTTGACGATAGTCAAGGGGATTTTTATTTCAAGCTCGTTGGAAGCTTGCTTACATAAGAGGGCGGAACGGGTACCGAAGGTACTGAGTGGTCCAGTGGACTAATCAAGTGAACGAGCCAGTTGGTGCGCTGGCCGTTCGAATCCCGAAGCGACCAATGAAAAAAGCCACCTTTAATGGGATTAATTGAAATTGATCCCGTTGAGACCAAAGCTTGAAATGTGAAATAAAACAACTTCGTTGTAAAGTATTTGTTTTCTGGAATTTTGAAAATATTTTTTCAAATTCCAGATACAAAAAAATCCATGCCTTTTGGCATGGATTTCACATTTTTCGTGGGCGCGAAGGGATTCGAACCCCTGACCCCTTGGGTGTAAACCAAGTGCTCTGAACCAACTGAGCTACGCGCCCTCAGTGGATTGCAAATATACTTCAGAAAATCGTTCTACCAAATAAATTCATTCAAAATTCTGGAGGACTTCAGCCACCACAAAAGTGCTGCCACCAACGAAGATCAAATCGTTTTTTTCAGCCTGTTTTTTAGCATGAATCAAGGCTGATTTTACAGTCGGGTAAGGCCTCCCGCAATAACCGGCATGATCGAATATTTCGAAGGTTTTCTTTTGATCCAGTCCGCGTTGAACATCCGGTTTGCAGAAATAATATTCGGCATTCTTGGGAAATAATTTAGCGAGTTTATGGAGGGTCTTTTCCTTCACAAATCCAATGACCATGTGCAGTTGATCATAACTTTCTTTTCTTAATTGCTGCATGACTGCTCTTAAGCCGGCCTCGTTATGAGCAGTATCCAAAATGATCCTTGGATTTTCCTCAAGGATTTGCCAGCGCCCTTGCATTCCGGTTAACATCGATACATTCTTAAATCCAATCTTTTTATGCGTCTCACGTATTGTAAAGCCACCATTACTCATATTTTCCAGTACCAGTTGTGCCGTTTTGATATTCTCCGCTTGATAGTCTCCTAAGAGATCTGTCTTAAATGCAGGTTTGTTATGATCGCGGGTGAAAAAGAACGGTGCCCCACGCTCTTCAGCGATCTTTTCTAAATAGCGTTGCATCTTAATCGATCGTTCTCCGATAACGACCGGAATTCCAGGTTTTATGATCCCAGCCTTTTCAAAAGCAATCTGCTCGAGGGTATCACCAAGCATATCCATATGATCATAGCTAATATTAGTAATGACGCAAAGCTCGG
>CAJIBQ010000178.1_pt1 | contig 21647 bp, 20 predicted proteins | sample 9199391 | NCBI WGS metagenome assembly CAJIBQ01 (sample SAMEA7708309, study PRJEB35096) | sediment metagenome | biome: marine neritic benthic zone biome [ENVO:01000025]; feature: sediment [ENVO:00002007]; material: shallow marine sediment [ENVO:03000034] sea grass bed [ENVO_01000059] ... | reverse complement strand
GGGCTTGGCCTTAAATGTACCTTTTGCGTAATTATCGGCCTGGTATTCAAATTTTCTTGAAATACTATTCATGATCAAACCTGTTATTTCACTGATCGGACTATAAAGCAGGCCAAAAGCGATCAACCCGATATGGAAGCTCGGAATGGAAACCCCTAATGCTTCAGAAAGTATTGGGTTCGAAATAAAAACAGATAGGATATACAGAGTCAAACCGGTTAATAAGACCGATGTGACCAGGTTGAAAATGATGTGCCTTTTCTTATAATGCCCCACTTCATGTGCAAGTACGGCTACAATTTCATCATCTTCCAGGTCATTGATCAGGGTGTCATAAAGGGTTACCCGTTTCTCACTGCCAAAGCCCGAAAAATAGGCATTCGCCTTGGTGCTGCGTTTGGATCCATCAATAACGAAGATCTTATTTAGGTTGAAACCAACAGACTTGGCATAACCGTGGATCTTATCGCGTAAATCACCGGGTTCTAAAGGTGTTTGTTTATTGAAAATGGGTACAATAAGTCGGGAGTAAAACAAGTTCATGAAAACGGTAAATACTGTTATCAACCCCCAGGCATAAGCCCAGAATTTTTCACCGGTTTGTTCGAAAAACCAAATTATCCCTGCCAATAATCCACCACCTAGCAGAATCAACATGACCCAGCCCTTGATCTTGTCCAGAATAAAGGTCTTAAGCGTGGTCTTATTGAAACCATATTTTTCTTCAATAACAAAGGTCTTATAATATGTGAAAGGTGTTGATAGTATGTCACTCGCTAACATAATGATCCCGAAAAACAACAAGGCAACAATTATGGGATCTTCAGAATACTGACGCGCAAGATTATCTACGAATTCAAAGCCATCAAGAAAGAAAAATCCCAGGGTAAGAATCAACATGAAAGATGATGTTATCAGGCCAAAACGATAATTGGTGTGCTTGTAGTTCTGGGAACGTAGATATTCGGCTTCATCATATACGTCTTTCAATTCACCCGGGACTGGGTCTTTAAAATGTTTTGCATTCAAAGCACCAAGGATCTTTTCAGCAATGAAACTGATAAGAATGATCCCTATTATGATATAGAATAAGATTTGTGCACTCATCACTTGAATCCGCGTTGTCTTTTGGCTTCAAAAATAAGAATTCCGGCTGCGACTGAAACATTCATCGAATCTATTTCTCCTTGCATAGGTATCAACATATTTTGCTCTGAAGCATTCAACCATTTTTCGGACAAGCCTTCCGATTCAGTCCCAACAACTATAGCTGACGGTCCGGTAAAATCTAAGTTGTGGTATTCAACCGATGCCTGTAAAGCGGCACAGTATATTGGAATATTAAGCGTGCTTAAGAATTCGATGATCTCATCGGTGGTTCCAAGACCAATCTGATTAGTAAATAAACAACCTACACTTGACCTGGCAATATTCGGGTTGAACATGTCTGTTTTCGAATTGGCAATCAGAACAGCGTCGAGATTGGCAGCATCGGCCGTTCGCAATAAAGCTCCAATATTCCCGGGCTTTTCAGGAGCCTCGGCAACCAATATCAAGGGATTGTTTGAGGTGAATTCAATCGCACTCAGGCCGAGGTCCTTTGATTTGGCCACGGCCAGAACACCCTGCGTTCCGTCCCTGTATGCCAAACGAGCATAGACTTCTTGAGATACAGCAATTCGTTCATTCACATCGGGACAAAGGTTTTTAATATCCGATTCTTCTAGTATTTCAGGATTAAAAAGAATGGATTCTATCTCATATCCACCCTTAACAGCTAGCCCAACTTCGCGCTGGCCTTCGATCAGAAAAATACCGGATTGTCTCCTGGCTCGGGATTTTTCCCTGACGAGTACCAGTTGCTTGATGAAGGGATTCTGTAAGCTGCTGATGTTTTTTGACATTCAAGACAAAAGTAAAACTAATTGTTATTAATTTTGCTGTCTTCCGACAAACTAAAACTCAAAAATGAAAAAGATGAAAAAATTCGGTGTAATTATTCTTGTAAGTGTGATCGCGTTCTCCTGCAAGCAAGATTCAAAGTCCCCTGAAACTGAAGACGTCAAAGAAGAGATAATCGAGAAGGCAGTGAATGGTTATCCTGAAACATTGGTAAAGGTTTTCGATGCTCATGGTGGCCTGGATAAATGGAAGACATTCCTGGGCTTGTACTTTGAAATAGAAAGATCGGATTACCAGGAAAAATATACCGTTGACCTTAAAGACAGACGTTCACGCATTGAATATAAAAGTCATGTCCTGGGATATGACGGAAAGGATGTGTGGGTGAAGAATTTAGATACTCTCGACTTCAAAGGAAATCCAAGGTTTTACTACAACCTGATGTTTTACTTCTACGCTATGCCTTTCATTTTGGGTGATGATGGTATCAGATATGCAGAGGCCGATCCATTGAACTATGAAGGGACCGAATATCCCGGCATCTCAATTTCATATGATTCAGGTGTAGGTGAATCACCAGAAGATGAATATATCCTATATTATAATCCGCGAACATTCAGGATGGAATGGCTGGCTTATACGGTTACATTTTTTACCAAGGCTAAATCCGACCGGCTGAGTCTCATTAAATACCATGCCTGGAATGACGTTGATGGATTACAATTGCCTTCTGTATTACAGTGGCACGAGTTCACCGATGGTGCGGTGAGTACCCAGATCAACGAAATGTTCTTTGTAAACGCGAAATTGCAAGCAGACATTCCAGCTGATGAAAATTTCACTGTTGTAGAGGGCGCTGCTATTGCAGAATAATAGACATTTCTAAAGAATTCTGAAAAGAAGGTCTGTCATTTCACGCAACCTTTTTTAATATTTCACATCTTAAATGTAAACCATCGCACTAGGAAATGAAAAAACTGACCACACTTGTAATTCTCCTGCTCACCTTAGGATGTTCTACTGATACAACCGAAAATCAAGACATCGAAGTGCTTTGCGATAATGGCACTTACTATGGCGATCTATTTTTTAGAACCCAGGAGCAGGTAGATTCATTTGGTGAACTCTGTTATACCAAGATTGAAGGCACAGTGTTCTTTGGTACGGCTACTGAGTTAGGCTTGAGTACAGATATTACCAATTTGGGTCCATTGCTTAGACTTACTGAAATCGACGGTCATTTGGCACTTTATGACAACCGCTTTTTATCCTCTCTTCATGGCTTGCATAATTTGACCAAAGTATCTGGACAGTTTCATCTGGTTAGAACAAATGCGCTAACTTCGCTCCAGGGTTTGGATCGCCTTACCAGCTCGGGCACCCTGTACATCTATTCCAACAGAGAGCTGGAAACCCTCAATGGGTTGAACAGTCTTACCCAACTAACCGATGTACGCATCGGTCAAACGCCAAACGAAGCTGCTCCCAATCCGAAATTATCCGATTATTGTGCTTTGCAAACGGTTTATTCCAATGGCAGTGTTCAACTTTCGGTAATCTCTAACAATGCGTTTAACCCCAGTTCATCTGAGATAATTTCCGGGAGCTGTTTTCAATGAACATTAAAAATGGTTTATGTGGATTGTCTAGTGGTGATTCATTTAATTCATTTATCAACATGGAATGATTCTTGAAGCCTTTTTGCAAACCAAATTCAATCAAATATGAAAGCTATTACCATCCTGTGCACTGCCCTTTTATTTACCCTTGTTATGCAATGCGATCCTGAAGAGGATAACCTTGCACCTCCTATAGACCTGGATGTACTAAATGATGATACCGTTAGAATATTTGGTGATTTCAATGGTCAGCCTTTTGTTTGGGTATATGGTGAAGGCTATGGGCTAAATCGCGGGCATTGTATCTATATCGAAAACTCCGATGTGTTTGCCAGTGCAGGGATGAGTAAATCGAATGGGACTGTCAATGACAATCGTTTCCGACTTAAAACCCCGATGTTCAATCTGTTGTCCGAAGTTGAAGTAGCTGATGTGTTTGAGCCCGGAACCAAGTTTTTCGGTCCGGAACTAGACGGCTTTAAATTAACAATGACCATTGATGGGGTGGCATATGAATCCTGTGACCTGCCCAGCAACTATGAACTGGAAGTGCTTCAGCGCGGTCCGATGACCACCTATGGCCTGGATGAAGAATTGTTTACTGTTTGGTTTCGCTTAAACCAGCTTGATCTTGGTGAATGTTCCAACCTGGGGCAAACAGCCTTACTTGAGAACGTGGTCATGGTCTTGCAATTCGCCTTCCCGATTCAATAAAATAAAAAAGCGAGCCATCCGGCTCGCTTTTCTCTTATTTGGTTTTCTTACTAACTTTTTTATCGTAGCGTTTCCAGAGCGTGGTCTGATGACTTTCCAAACTGATCTCCCTGCCATTGATAAAAGCATGGGTAACCATATTGGTCATCATATCCAATGCATCGCCTTCACTTATAAATAATGTAGCGTCTTTACCTTCTTCAAGGGTTCCAAGCCTGTCATCAACGCCAAGGATCTTAGCATTATTAGAAGTGATCAGTTTTAAGGCCTCTTCTTTATCCAGTCCAAACCGAGCTACTGTACCTGCCTGGAAGGGCAAGTTCCTTGCATTGGCCCGTTCCATACCTCCGGCATTCTGAAGCCCTACCATTACCCCTTTATCCATGAGCAATTTTGGCAACTTGTAATTGTAGTCATAGTCGTCATCATCAAAAGCAGGAGTGGTATGTGTACGTTGTACCAAAACAGGGATGTTATTTGCAACCAGCAATTCAGCGGCCTTTGGAGCCTGATATCCTCCAATGATCACCATATGCTGAATGCCATTTTCATTTTTGAAATCAACAGCATCGCGGATCCCTTTTTCGTCGCGTACATTCACATAAAGCTTTTTGCTGCCGTCGAACAAGCCAGCCATGGCTTCATACTTCAAATTCTGTGTGCTTCTGTCACCGGACAGATAAGCCTTGGTCTCATTTAAAAACGTCTCGATTTCTGCAACATTTTTGCTGTAATTCTTATTCGGTTTGAAACCGGGATCCTCTCCTAACCACCAGCGACCTTGCGTAAATGTGTTTGGCCAATTCATATGGATGCCCTCATCGATTTTAATGGCGGCATCTTCCCAATTCCATGCATCGAATTGAACAATTGATGACATACCAGTTATGGTATTCCCTCTTGGAGTGACCTGCCCGATAAGCACGCCATTTGGCCGCATGCTCTCAATAATCTTCGATTCTGCATTATAAGCAATCAAAGCGCGTATATTCGGATTCATAGCCCCTATCTCACGTGTATCATTGGTTGCACGAACCGCGCCGATCTCCTGGAGTCCGAGTGTTGTATTTGGTGCAATAAATCCAGGATATACATGTTTACCGGCTGCTTCTATAACCTTGCCTTGAAGAGCGATCTTGGTTGTGGTGGCATCGGCACAGATCTGGATTTTGCCGTTATTAATTATTATGATACTGTTCTTTATCACTTCCCCATTGCCAATATGTGCAGTTGCTCCATGAATGGTAATGGTTTCAGACTGCGGTGGGGCAGGAGTTTGTTGGGCATAACTTCCTGTTGCACCCAAGATCATTACATATAGAATTAAATATTTAAATGCTTTCATAATTTCTAGTTTTGATAATCAAGGGTTTCACATTCAAAGACCCTGGCTTCTTTCTTTTTTACAGGCTGGGTCTTCATGCCTTTATTTTTCTCCTTCATCATAAGGTTTATCAATTCATTGCGTTCAACTTGGATACCCTTTCGCATCTGGGCGTCATCCTCGATATCGAAATAGGTCACACCTTCTATGATGGTTTTCTCTGCTCTTGAATAGATAGACATAGGATGTCCGCTCCAGAGGACAACATCAGCGTCTTTACCAACCTTTAGGCTTCCCACACGATCGTCTATATGAAGCAATTTCGCTGGATTCAGCGTCACGAATTTCCAGGCATCTTCTTCTGAAATTCCGCCATACTTCACAGACTTAGCAGCTTCCTGGTTCAATCGTCTTGACATTTCACCACTATCACTGTTGATAGCAACGGTCACCCCTGCATTATGCATAATAGCTGCATTGTAAGGGATGGCATCATTCACCTCGAATTTATAGGCCCACCAATCGGAGAAGGTTGAACCTCCAACACCGTGTTGCTCCATTTTATCGGCAACCTTATAGCCTTCCAGAATATGTGTAAAGGTGTTCACATTAAAATCAAACTGCTCTGCCACCTTCATCAACATATTGATCTCGCTTTGTACATAGGAGTGACAACTTATAAAGCGCTCCTTGTTCAGGATTTCAGCCAGAACATCCAATTCAATGTCCTTTCTATACGGTTTACCACTTTTTTTCAAGGCATCGTATTCTTTAGCCCTGTTGAAATAATCCACATACAATTGCTCAACCCCCATCCTCGTTTGAGGAAAACGGCTAAAACTCTGCCAGTTGGACTGTTTGACATTTTCACCAAGCGCAAATTTGATAAACTTAGCAGCATTCTTATTGATCATGTTTTCGGCCGATTCGCCCCATTTCAGTTTGATGACAGCCGAGCGGCCACCTATCGGGTTCGCCGATCCGTGCAGGATTTGTATGGAAGTCACACCTCCAGCCAGGTTCCTGTAAATATTGATGTCATCGGGATTGACAACATCTTCAATGGAAACTTCTGCAGATGAATTGTGTCCGCCTTCATTGATACTTGATGCTCCAATATGAGAATGCTCATCGATTATTCCTGCCGTAACATGCTTTCCGGTTGCATCGATCACCTTAGCGCCCGATGTGCCCAGGTTTTGCCCGATAGCAGCAATTTTACCATTCCTGATCAAGACATCGGTATTTTCAAGAACCCCATCATCTTCATTGGTCCAGACCGTGGCATTTTGAAACAATAAAGTTTCCTGCTCAGGTAGTTTAAAGAAGCCATAAGCTCCATTAGGGTAAGATACCGGATAGAATTTAGGCGTTTTTCCTGCCATATCCGATTTACCACCTTTACCTTTTTTATCGCCGCCTTCTTTCGCTTTCTTGGTAGCCATGAAGTTACCTTCATTGCCGTTTGGGTAGGTTACCTTTCCACTGATATTATCCGACTTGCCAATTTTAGCAACCAATCGCATGTACTGGTCCTTTGTGCTGTCGGCTGTTTTGATGGACATGTTCACCCAATCATTTGCATACTTCATACTCGATCCCAATTCGTTGGTACCACTTGTTACCTTTAGTTTGGGTTTACTTATACCTCCGGAGATGTTAAAATCATAAGAATTTCCTCCAAAATTGGCCGTGTAATCTCCCCGAATATCCTTAACATGCATATCCTCGATGATATTTCGATTACCTTTAACCCAATTCTCATAAAGGGTCGTGCCTTGTCCGAAGATATCTCCCGATGTAATTAGGAAATTGGCATAGGCACCATTCTTCAATGATCCCAGTTCATTTGATTTTCCAAGAATTGAAGCCGGTACGGTGGTCAAAGCTTCCAAAGCTGTAGTCTTATCCAAACCGTATTTAATGGCTTTCATCAAATTGCCTTTAAAATCAGAAGGTTTTTTCAATTTATGGGTAGTTAATGCGAATCGAATACCACTCTCCGCAAGCATTTTCGGATTGGCCGGTTTCTGATTCCATTCCAGCATACTTTCCAATTCAAGGGTACTGGCCAGGAAGGGATCACTAACATCATAGGCACTTGGAAAATCAAGCGGAATAATGAGTGTGGCTCCTGTTTTTTTGATTTCTGAAATGCGCTCGTATTCATCTCCACCGCCAAGGATCACATATTGCACACCGATCTCATCACCTACATTGTCAACCCGTACAATATTTGCCCTGCTTCCTGCTTCCATGAACTGCACCAGTCCTTTATTTGCATTATAGGCTTCCAGGGAGCGGTCTGTCGCTTTGGATCCACCCTTAGCATACCAATCGGCATCAAGGCTTAACTGTCGTAAGATGGCCATCGAACCCATTATTGAACCCGGATAGGACTGTCTTGATTTTACACTTTTGCTCAAGGAATTGTATTGGCCTGAACGCGCATCCAATATTCTTGCGGCATTACCGCCATCATTGGTTAGCGCAATTAGGGCACCGGTTCCACGTATGATGCCATCCATCATATGGGTATTAACCGCGCCAAATCCTGCTTTGCGCAGATCTCCTGCAGCTTTGTCGCTATATTTGAAGTGTTCTACCGCATTCTGACTTGGGATGATGTGGTCATTCCAATAATAACCTTCCCTTGAGGGATTGTACTGTGGTGATCGCCCACCACCTTGCTGTCTTTTTGGTTTCTCGACACCAAAATTCGAATAGACATCGACGAAAGAAGGATAAATACTCTTACCTGCAAGATCGATCACTACTGCGTTGTTCGGAATTTTTACCGAGTTGCCACTGGACACCACCTTACCATCTTTTATTAGCAAAGTGCCATTATCAATTACTTGGGTTGGTGTCACATAAATCTTAGCATTTGTAAATGCTGTGTAGTTTGTATTTTCTGATTTGACACCACTGTTTGTTGGAAAATGTTCCTGTGCGAAAACAAATGAAGCACACAAGAACATACTCGCTAGTATATACTTTTTGAACATATTAAATGGTTAGAAAATTTAGAAGTCTAAAGATACACAATAAGCGTTTCTGAAGCTTGGATTAAGTTTTTTTTAACGTTTGAATTCCGGTATCCGTTTCAAAATAATTGACAAGTAAAGCAACCACATAACTATAACTTCGAATTCCGGCGGTTTGGCTATTAGCTTTAAGAAAGGTATTGAAGGTTTCTTTGAAAATCGGTTCGAGCGGATTCTGATAAGACATCCAGAACAAACGTGATTCCTCATAATTCTTCAATATCCCTTTGTTGATGGCCTCCCATTTTGATTCGAAAAGGGACTCGTCTCGTCTGGAAAGTTCGAAGAGACAATGTTTTAGGGCGAAGATATAGGCCGAATATTGAAAATATGGGTCATCATTTTTGACCGCAGCCAAAAACCCAATAAAATTCGCTTCGTTTTCAGCCGCATATCCTATTTGATGCGCTTGCTCATGACAGGCAGTTACCGGGTAATTATGCTTGGGTATGAGTCCATCAACTTGGGACTCATTGGTAAATGGATTAAGGTAGCCACTGAATCCCATATAGGTCAATGGAATGCTATAAATAGATCGCTTCAGGCTTTTTGGTGTCGGGTTGAGATCTGGAAATTCTTCGGTTAGCTTTTCGAAACCTATAGAGCTCATTTTAAGTAATTCACCCTTAGTATAAGGCACCTCAACAGCCAGTGTATCCGATTCGGACAAAGAACTATGCACATCGTTTGCTTTAGAGGTAAGCAGATCGATAGTTAGGGTCAATTCTTCGGTAGAGTATTCATTGTCGAGTTGAATGCTGTTATGAAGAGGCAGCCTGTAATAATTAAATCCCCAAAGCAGGTGAAAAGCAAAATAAGCAATGGAGACGGCCACAAGTACGTCGCGAAAGAAAAATTTGGTATCCCGTCGTATTCGCCTGAAATTTCTGATCACCCAACGGATGGCATATAAGCCTAATACGGTATATACAACATCTCCAAATGAAAACGGGATCCAACCGAATACCAGACGCATTGCCATTGATATACCCCTGTAAATTCCGTTACTGTAGACGGTCTCGATCAGTTCAGGAAAGAATGAAAGTCCTTTGATCACTAAGACTTGAGGAACAATACTTAAGGCGATTATGGTCTTCTGCCGACTGGTCATCGATCAAAAATACGCATTTGATTTCTAATACTTTTCCCTATTTTTTTAACTTTATAGGAACAACCGACGAAATAATGAATCAAGAGATCAGAGCACTTGAACCCAGGGAGCTATGGGTGCATTTCACCGAACTTAACGCAGTTCCCAGACCTTCGAAGAAGGAAGAACGCGTTATTCAATTCATGTGTGATTTTGGAAAACGATTAGGACTTGAAACGTTCACCGACGATGTTGGTAATGTTGTCATCAGGAAACCCGCATCACCAGGCATGGAAGATAGAAAGACTGTCGTTATGCAATCCCATTTGGATATGGTGCATCAAAAAAATTCGGATACCGAATTCGACTTCGAAACTCAAGGTATCAATATGTACATCGATGGTGATTGGGTCAAAGCCCAAGGCACTACTTTAGGTGCCGACAATGGTATAGGTGTGGCAACCATCATGGCTATTTTGGAAAGTGATTCCATTGAACACCCGCTACTGGAAGCCTTATTCACAGTTGATGAGGAAACCGGAATGACGGGAGCAAAAGGCTTAAAGCCCGGGCTTCTCAAAGGTGATATTCTGTTAAATTTAGATACGGAGGAGGATGATGAGATCGGTGTTGGCTGTGCAGGTGGAGTTGATGTAACTGCAAGGCGTTTTTATATCGAAGAATTTCCAGATTATGATACTATTGCATTCCGTGTGGAAATCACCGGACTTCAGGGCGGACATTCGGGTATGGACATTCATAAAGGCTTTGGTAATGCAAATAAGATCATGAATAGGTTACTTTATAACACGCATCGAAAATACGGCATGCGAATTTCAGAGATCAATGGAGGTGGGTTAAGAAATGCGATACCACGTGAGAGTTTTGCAACAATAGTTATCCATGGGTCGAAACAAGAGCGATTTGAAGCCATGATCAATGGGCGAATCCATGATATACTTACCGAATACAAGTCTTTAGAACCGGATCTGGGCATCTACATTTATGAAACCGAAGTACCAAATAAAGTTATGGCTGTTTCAACGCAGGAAAAACTATTAAGGGCTATTTATGCTGCACCGAATGGGGTATATCGGATGAGCCCTGATATTCCTGATTTGGTAGAAACATCCAACAATCTTGCAAGGGTGTCCATTAAAGAGGGTCGGATTGAAGTGAGCAATCTAACCCGTTCATCTGTCGAATCTTCAAAACAAGACTTGGCGAATATGCTGGAGGCTACCTTTGAGTTGGCCGGATGTGATGTGGATTTCTCGGGCGATTACCCCGGATGGGCACCGAATGTAAATTCAGAAATATTAAAAGTGATGGTCGAAATCTATAAGGAACTCAATAAGAGTGAGCCTCATGTTGCGGCCTGTCATGCTGGTCTTGAATGTGGAATACTTGGTCGTCACTATCCCGAAATGGATATGATAAGTTTCGGTCCAAATATTCTCGGAGCCCATTCACCTGATGAAAGAGCACAGATATCCTCCGTTCAAAAGTACTGGAAGTATGTGTTGGAGATCTTAAAGAACATTCCAAAAAAATAATTCCCAAAAAACAGGAGACTATTTTTATTCTACCAGGCTCAACATTTTTATAATGTAGATTACATCCGCATTCGGCGGAATGGTTGGTGGCGATCCTTGTTCGCCCCAGGCCAGATGTGATGGCATATAGAAATAATATTTGTCGCCAACGCGCATTTGTGCGACGGCTTCCTTAAAGCCCGCTATCAAGCGTGCTTCTGGACTAATTGTCATGGTAAGTTCCCCATAAAATCCGCGCTGTTCTTTATTCATACTGTAAATACCAAATACCTTTTCAAGTTCCTTGTCGCTGGACCCAAAAAGCTTTCCATCGGTAAAGTAACCATCATAATGTACCTTTACCTGATCGCCTTGCTTTGGACTTGGGCCCTCTCCTTGTTCTATTTGGTAGGACATCAGGCCCGATTTGGCAGCAGTAGCCTTAGACTTATAATCATCTAACAAAACCAATACCTCTGCAGCTGCCTTTTCTGCTTTTTCTTGTGCTGCCTTACGCTCTTCTTCAGCACGTTTTGCCAATTCTTCCTGCCTTTTCTGATTCCTTTCAGCCAGCAGGGGTAATTCTATTTCCCAGGTTTTCACTGCATCGAATTTCCTCGCATCAAAGCCCTGACGGACGATGTTGACTTGTTCTAAAACGACATCTTCAACAGGTTTATCACGTTCACCAGTCTTGACGTTGGAAATACTGTCCTGAATCTCCAGACCCATTACAACCTCTCCAAAAACCGAATGTTTTTCATCCAGGTGAGGAGTTGGGCGTTCGGTTATAAAGAACTGGCTTCCATTTGAGCCTGGTCCCGAATTCGCCATGGATAAAATTCCTGGCTTGTCATGACGAAGACTATCATCGAATTCATCCCCAAACCGGTAACCCGGAGTACCTCTTCCAGTACCTTCAGGGCAACCACCTTGAATCATAAAGTTGTCCATTACACGGTGAAATATCAAGCCGTTATAATAAGGCTTTCCTCCGTATTTGGCAGCAACCATCGGATGTTTACCCTCGGCAAGGGCAACGAAATTAGCAACTGTGACCGGCGTCAATTCGTGGGTTAATTTAACCACTATTGTTCCCTTGTTAGTTACAAATTCGGCAAATAGGCCTTCACCAAGCTCGGGATATTTATCTTTTTCACAAGAAGTTGCACAACATAATACTATGGCGGAAACCGCCATTAAGTACGTCTTAAGAATTCTCATAGCTTTGATTTTAATCATTTGAAATTTTGGAAATCGTATTGACCTTTACTTCGCACATGATAGGAACATTGGTCCCAATACGATCTTCATCACCATAATATCCAAAGGCTTTCTGAGAAGGGAACAAGAAGGTCATAGATTCTCCGGCTTTCATAAGCTTAAGCCCTTCACGCAGCCCGGAGAATAATTCTTCCTGGTCCATGGCATAATTCTGGGTTTGCATCTCATCCTCGGAATAGATCAGATTTCCATATAGGTCCTTTATGTTATAGTTGAAGTTGACAACATCGCCGAATTCAGGTTTGGTAAGATTTTCTTCAATACGGACATTATAATAATACCAGAATCCATTATCGGATGCCGTATAGGCAATTTCAGGATTGCCCTGAATAATTCTTAAAATTTGGCTTTGTTCTTTCTCGTTGAGCTTTTTATTTCGTTCTGCCGATTCCTGAATAAAGGATCCCGATTTGTGAGATACAGGATATCTGCCCTCAGGCGATTTGCAGGCGCTCAACAAAATCAGTAAAACGAATGGTATCAATTGCTTAATCATGATTTGAGGTCATTCGAATAGTTTGGCAATATAGTAATAAATTCTTCAATAGTTTCCTTTAAATTCAAGTCACTTCTACCACCAGCAGCATTGATGTGCCCTCCACCATTGAAATGCTTTCTGGCAAAAGTATTGACATCGAATGCCGATTTCGATCTGAACGAAATCTTAACCATGCGTTCCTTTTGGTTTTCAATAAAAATGGCTGCCAGTTCGATCCCTGAAATAGACAGGGCATAATTGACCACGCCTTCCGTATCGCCCTTCTTAAAATTAAATTCATTCAGATCATCTTGTGAAAGTACGATATATGCTGTTGCCAATTCGGGTATGACATGGAGCTGGCTCAGTGCACGACCAAGCAATTGCAGTCTGTCATACGACTGATTATCGTATACCTTGATGTGGATTTGAGCATTATCCGCACCCTTGGCGATCAAGTTCGATACTACCTCATGGGTTTTACTTGTGGTTGAGGCATATTTGAAGGAGCCGGTGTCTGTCATTATCCCAACATACAAACATGTAGCAATTTCCGGTGTAACGGCGTTAGTTTCACCTAACATCTCCAGGAAATGATAGATCATCTGTGCGGTTGAACACATTTCAGGGTCCGAGTAAACGTAATTGGCAAAGTCTTCGGGTTGCCGATGATGATCTATTAGAACAAAACGGCCTGGCGCATCACGCAAGCTTGATTCCATATCGCCAACGCGGCTGAGATCATTAAAATCTAATGCAAAAATCAAATCTGATTCCGCAATCTTGTCATTATTGGCCTTACGATCGTTATCATAAATAAGAACATCGTCATTACCGGGTAACCATTTAAGAAACTGTGGATAATCATTTGGGGTAATAACATGCACTTTATGCCCAGAAGCCAAAAGGAAAAGGAATAACCCAAGTGAGGATCCCATGGCATCACCATCCGGGTTTTTATGGGGTACGATGGTAATTTTTTTTGATTCGGAAAGCAGTTGCTTTATTTCTGAAATATCGCTTGCTGTCATAAACAGCGAAGATACAATTTTTTAAAGATGGGCAAACTTGTTTTATCTAACTAAATGGTTATTTTTGCAGTCAATTTATAAGAGCGCTATGGCTACGAATAAGACATTTACAATGATAAAACCTGATGCGGTTGAAAAGGGATATATTGGGGCTATCCTAGAAAAAATTACTGCTTCGGGATTTAGGATCTCTGCCATGAAATTAACGCAGATGACCAAGGATGATGCTAGAGCTTTTTATGCGATTCATAAAGAGCGACCGTTTTTTGGAGAATTGGTTGAGTACATGACAAGGGGACCCATTGTTGCAGCTATTCTTGAAAAGGAAAATGCAGTAGAGGACTTCAGGACCTTGATCGGGGCGACCAATCCTGCCGAAGCAGCAGAAGGAACCATCAGGAAACTCTACGCCGAATCAATAGGAGAAAACGCCGTTCATGGAAGTGATAGCGATGAAAATGCGGCCATTGAAGGTGCATTTCATTTCTCAGGCAGAGATATATTCTAGAGAAAAATCTATCGGAATAAAGAAAACGCAACTTTCAAAGTTGCGTTTTTTGTTTTACCATTCCGTAAATTGAATTCAGGGAAGTTGGGAAATAACTAACTAAATAAACTTAAAGAATATGAAAAAATTCCTCAGTACTAAAGGTACGAAATTGGTATTAACAATACAATACGTAGATATACGCATTTAACGCAAAACGAGTTTCTTGATTAAGGGTCGGTCCAGCTGATCATTTAGCATGGTTATGATCTTTGCTTTTCCATAACTCAATTCTTCCCGCAAAACCGAAGAACTCAACTCAACATGCAACACATCATCCATCAAAACAACAGCGGTTGTGTAATTAGATACGCCTTTACCCATAACCTCTTTCCAAATACGCTTGACTTCAACCTTATCAAGGCCGGAACGCAAGCTGTTCTCATCGATGAATTCATGGATGGCATCCTTCATACTGAGTTTATCCGAGCGCTTTTTATTCTTCATCGAGTTCAATGCCTTCGAAGTTTTTGTAGGTATAGATAAATCCTTCCGGGTTCTTTATAATCAGTAAATTACTTTCTGCTTTTGTTATGGTTTCCTTATAATTAACATCGCCATTGTTGTATTGAATGATCAGCCCTTTCGGACCTGGTTCAAGCTTGAACCAACTTACATGATCTGTTATTTCAAAGCTCCCATCCAATGACGGACTTACTTTTTTCCTGAAACCGGTCCAGTCTTCATTCACATCAAAATAATCAATATTCATATTCATCGAGTAGGACTTTATTAATTTTCCATCTTTTTTAACATCGACAATCTCCCAGTATCCCTCCAGGTTAGCAGCCATTTCCTCTGGCTGTTGTTTACATCCGATAAATAATATCAAAAGAATAAAGGAAATGGTATATTGAATGCAGGAACTAAGCCAGGTCGAACATTTTATAGGTTTGATGAACATGTTTAATGGCCTCTTCGGTACGATGAGGATGCGTGTCTGAGATGAATATTTGACCAAAATTTTCATTGTCTACTAAGTTAATGATTTGGGAAACACGCGCATCATCAAGCTTATCAAAAATATCGTCCAAAAGCAGAATAGGACTGAACCCCTTTTGTGATTTGATAAAATCGAACTGGGCAAGTTTTAAAGCAATCAAAAAGGACTTCTGCTGACCCTGGCTACCGAATTTTTTTATGGGGTGGCCCTTTAATTCGAATCGCAGATCATCTTTATGAATACCAACTGTGGAGTATTGTAAGGTTCTGTCGCGCTTCTGGTTTTCCAACAGTAAATCAGCAAGGTGCCCATTATTCAGATCGCTGCTATAGATTAGGTCAACGACTTCATGATTGTTGCTTATAGCGCTATATCGCGATTTGAATATTGGCACGAATTCCTCAATAAAGGCCTTTCGTGCTTCAAAAATCGGGGTTCCAAGTTTGGCCATTTGTTCATTATAAATATCAAGACCATCCTGATCAAAGGTATTGTTCAAAGCGAAGAATTTCAGCAAGGCATTCCTCTGGATTATAACTTTGTTATAAGCGATGAGGTTTTGAAGGTAAGGTTTATCGTTTTGAGAAATAACACTATCCACAAATTTGCGACGTACTTCACTGCCTTCAATAATCAGGTCGCGATCTGCAGGTGAGACGATGACCAGGGGCAAGAAGCCAATATGATCACTGAACCGTTCATATATCTTCCCATTTCTTTTGATGGCCTTTTTCTGCCCTCGTTTTAAAGACACGGTAATCTTTTCTTCTTTGCCGCCCCGGTCATAAACCCCTTCGACTACAAAAAAATCGGTTTCATGCCTGATGTTCTGTGATGAAATGGGATTAAAATAGCTCTTTCCATATGACAGGTGATATATAGCATCCAGTGCATTGGTTTTACCGATGCCGTTCGGACCTACAAAACAATTGATCTTATCATCGAATTCAAAAGTTTGATTCTCGAAATTTTTATAATTGATCAGGGAGAGCGATTTTATTATCATAGGTCGCTATATCTGCAGAAAAAAATGATGTAAAGGATTAAGAATCGGGCTGCAAATTATTGAAAAATAACAAATAAATAGGCTTTTTATTACCAATAAAAATTTTATTTTTGCGGCGCAATAATACCAATCTTATGGCTACTTACAAGAAAAGAGGATATAAACCAAAATCCAAGTCTGGACGCAAAGACGCCATTGAGGAGCAGTCTAAAACAGCAGAGGTATTCGCTACGCTTGATGAAGGCGCCTCGAAAACTGAGGAATGGGTAATTAAAAACCAAAAAATCATCCTAGGGGTTATTGGTGTTATTGCTGTGGTAGTACTGGGTTCTTTAGCGTATAATCGATTCATTCAGCTGCCGAAAGAAACCCAAGCTATGAATGACATGTTCAAAGCTCAGCAATACTTTGATGAAGCTGTGAACAGCACTGAGAAGGACTCTCTGTTTAACCTGGCATTAAACGGTAGTGAAGGCCACTTTGGCATGTTGGATATCATCAGCAATCATGGTAGAACCGATGCCGGCAATCTTGCAAATTATTACGCTGGAATGGCGTATCTGAATCTTCAGGATTATGAGAACGCCATCAAATTCCTGAATGATTTCAGCAGTGGTGATGATATTCTGGGGCCTATGTCTCAGGGCGGAATTGGGGATGCCTTCGTTCAACTAAATCAACCTGAGGATGCTCTGGACTACTATGACAAAGCCAGTTCGATGAAGACCAATGATTTTACTACGCCAATGTACTTGTATAAAGCGGGTAACGTTGCACTCCAGCTTGGTCAGAATGATAAGGCCTTAAAATATTTTCAACGTATCAAGGATGAATTTCCTTCCAGTACCGAGGCCTCGAATATCGACGTATTTATAGGACGGGCCGAAGCGGCAATCGATTAAAGGATGGCCACGGCTCATAACAATTTATCTTCTTTTGATCGGGACGATCTCCCGGATGTCAGCAATTTGCAATTTGGCATTGTGGTATCTGAATGGAATTCAGAGATCACGGAAAAGCTATTTGAAGGTGCCTATCAAACACTTTTGGAATGTGGAGCAAACGCTGATAATATACTAAGATCGAATGTTCCGGGAAGCTTTGAATTGATCTATGGCTCCAAACATATGCTGCAAAAGAATGTCGATGCAGTAATAGCGATTGGAAGCGTCATTCAGGGTGAAACCAGGCACTTTGAATTCATTTGTCAGGGAGTAACACTGGGCATCAAAGATTTAAATGTGCATAACGATACCCCGGTTATTTTCTGTATACTTACCGATGATACCATTGAACAGGCACGTGATCGATCTGGGGGAAAACACGGTAATAAAGGGGTAGAAGCGGCGGTTGCGGCTATTAAAATGGCCAACCTCGACTGAAGTATTTTACAAGCAAACTTCCGAATTTGTCATGTTAACAAAATTTAAGTGCTGTACTTCGGCATTCTTTTTGATTTTGAGTAATTTTGAAAACGGTTCAAATCATGGGAATTTTTAAAGCACGCAAGAACAAAAGATTTGATTATAAACCTCGTTATTACGAGCATGACGGAGAAGGTAGTCCCTTTGAGATCAAGCGTAAATTCGATGCCTATCGTACTACAGCCGGGAAACAAGGAGGTCTGAAGACGCGGTTTAATTCTGCAATGGACGATCTTAAAAACAATCCGGACCAAGCGGTGAACAGACGGGTATTATTTATTATATTGATCTTAGTCTTGATTTTCCTTTTCATTATTGATTTTGATTTATCTATTTTCTTTAGATAAAAACTAGATGGCAGATATCATTCAACTATTACCGGATCATGTAGCCAATCAAATAGCAGCCGGGGAAGTGGTCCAGAGACCAGCCTCTGTTGTTAAAGAATTGATGGAAAATGCTATTGATGCCGGCTCAGGTAACATTCAACTGATCATCAAGGACTCCGGAAAAACCCTGATCCAGGTTATTGATGATGGACATGGTATGAGTGATATCGATGCAAGATTATGTATTGAACGTCATGCCACTTCGAAGATCAGAACTGCCGAAGATCTCTTTGCTATTCATACCAAAGGATTCAGGGGTGAGGCATTAGCCAGTATAGCAGCGATTTCGCATTTAGAGCTTAAGACAAGACATGCAACAGATACCACCGGAACTGTTATTAAGGTTGAAGGGAGTAAGGTGATATCCCAGGAAGTTGACGCCTGTCAGCAGGGCACTTCTGTTGCGGTTAAAAATTTGTTCTTCAATATTCCTGCAAGGCGAAATTTCCTAAAATCGGATGCAGTGGAACTCAGACACATCATCGATGAGTTTCACCGGGTGGCAATGGCACACGCTGACGTGCAGTTTAAATGCTTTCATAACGACTCGGAGTTATTCAATCTGCCGGAAACAAATATCAGGCAGCGCATTGTAAATATCTTCGGTACCAAAACAAACGAAAAGCTCGTACCTGTTGAAGAAGAAACCGAATTGGTCAAAATAGGTGGCTTTGTTGTAAAACCTCAATTCGCAAAAAAAACGAGGGGCGAGCAATTCTTCTTTGTAAATAACAGGTTTATAAAGAGCCCTTATCTAAACCATGCCGTGAGCGCCTCATTTGAAGGCTTATTGCGAGAAGGAACGCATGCAAGCTATTTTCTGTTCCTTGAGGTCGATCCAAAGAGTATAGATATAAATATCCATCCCACCAAAACGGAGATCAAGTTCGAGGATGAGCATACCATCTATGCCATTCTACGCGCTGCGATCAAACATAGCCTGGGACAATTTAATATTTCTCCCATCCTGGATTTCGACAGGAATGCATCTATGGACACCCCATACGAGTTACATAGCAAGGGCGCCGCCGTTCCTAAGATCGATATCGATCGAAGTTTTAATCCATTCGAGGAAAGCAATAAACAAACAGGACGTATAACTACAAAACAAGCCGATTGGGAAAGCCTGTATGTTGGCTTGGGAACTTCGAACGAAGATCAACTGGATCAAATGGAGCATGTTTTTGTTGAAAGCGATAATCTTACTTCAGACATGTTTGCTGATCAGGATAATATCCCGAGATTCCAAACGTTTCAGATTCATAATAAATACATAGTTAGCGCAATAAAATCTGGATTGGTTATAATCGATCAACATAGAGCCCACCTTCGCATTCTTTACGAATCATTTCTTGAGAGCATAACGGTTGAAGACGGCATAAGTCAACAGCTGTTGTTTCCATTGAAACTCGAATTTTCAACTGTTGAGACCGAAATAATTGGAAGTATAAAAAATCAGCTTGAACGCGCGGGTTTCGTTTTTGATCAACAGGATTCAAAAGAAATCAATTTGACCGGAATCCCCGCAAATATTGAGGAAACGGAAGTAAACGCTGTGCTCGAAGGATTGATCCATGATGTTCAGAACGAGGTTCCGGAAAGCAATTTCAGCCATAGCGACCTGGTGTCAAAATCCCTGGCAAAAAGTCTGGCAATACGTTCAGGAAAGCGATTGGACCCCGAGGAGCAGGAAAACCTTACAAACAGATTATTCGCCTGTAAAGAGCCTGCTTATTCACCGTTTAATCAGAAAACATTTGTCACTTTAACCGACGGTGAACTCGATAAAAAATTCAATTAACCCATAACCCATGATCGGACTTACCAATTCCGTTAAACATCTTTTAATTATAAATGTAATCATGTTTGTGGGAACGCTGGCCATTGGTAATGGGCAAACGTTCTTCACTTATTTCGCATTGTATTTTCCGAAAAATGATCTTTTTCAGCCATGGCAGATCATCACACATATGTTTATGCATGGCAGCCTGATGCATATCTTTTTTAATATGTTCGCCCTTTGGATGTTCGGGACCGCTGTGGAACAAGTCTTTGGCAGCCGAAAGTTTATAATCTTTTACCTTTTGGCCGGATTAGGCGCAGCGGTAATTCAAGTAGCCTTTATGTATTTTCAGTTCAATTCTAACATGGGTGAACTTATAGGCCAGGGTTTTGATGCTCAAGAGACGATGAATGTGCTTAACCAGGGACGCTATAACACACGCTGGGAAAGCGTTTTGGGGGAGACTGGACTTGCAGATTTCGTCAGGTCCTTCAATACCACAATGGTAGGTGCTTCTGGAGCCATTATGGGAATTCTCGTGGCTTATGGTATGCTTTTTCCTAACAGCAAGCTTATGCTGATCTTCCTTCCGGTTCCTATCAAAGCGAAGTATTTCATTCCTGCCATTATCATTCTAGATCTTATTTCAGCCGTAACCGGGCAGTCCTTTTTCAGTCCGAGTAACACTGCTTATATCGCGCACGTGGGTGGTGCCCTGACCGGTTTCCTGATGATGTATTTCTGGAAGAAAAATCAATTCGACAAATACCGCTGGAATTAAATGAGCTCGCTAAATAAGGACATAAAAGATAAACTTGGCAGGCTAACGGTTTTTGAAAAGATTATTCTGATCAATGTTGCTATCTATATCACCGGATGGTTTATCTGGCGTATCCAAAAAATACCACGAGGCGATAGCCTGAGTTGGTTATCCATGCCTAAGGAACTTGGAGATTTCATTCTTAAGCCCTGGAGTATGTTGTCTTACGGTTTTGCCCATTTCGGTTTTTGGCATTTATTGTTCAATATGGTAATACTTTACTTTATTGGCCGATCTTTTGCAAATCTCTTCACTACACGTTTGTCACTTAATATTTACTTCCTGGGTATTCTAATGGGAGGCCTTGCGTTTCTCACTGTTTATGCCATCATGCCAGGCGGAATCCTGGAGCAAGCGGGACCTTTGGTTGGTGCCTCGGCGGGTGTACATGCCGGATTGATATTCCTGAGTACGTATATCCCGGAATACGAAGTGCGGATATTCACATTCAACATCAAATTGAAATACATTGCCATGGTTCTGGTGGCTCTTGATATCCTTGGTCTCTTTGGAACCAATCCAGGAGGAAATGTAGCTCATCTGGGCGGAGATGCCCTGGGCTTTTTTTATGCATATCAGCTACAAAAAGGGAGAGACATTGGATCTGGGTTTGGTAAACTTATGGAATCAATAGCCAATATTTTCAGGCCTTCCAAGCGATCGAATTTACGAACAGTACACAAAAGGAAGAAGAGTAAATATGCTGGTCAT
>CAJIBQ010000229.1_pt1 | contig 21918 bp, 16 predicted proteins | sample 9199391 | NCBI WGS metagenome assembly CAJIBQ01 (sample SAMEA7708309, study PRJEB35096) | sediment metagenome | biome: marine neritic benthic zone biome [ENVO:01000025]; feature: sediment [ENVO:00002007]; material: shallow marine sediment [ENVO:03000034] sea grass bed [ENVO_01000059] ... | reverse complement strand
GATCTGGGTAACACGGTCATTGTGGTTGAACACGATGAAGACATTATGGCGGCGGCAGATGAGATCATTGATATTGGCCCGGAAGCCGGAACATTTGGAGGACAGGTGGTTGCAACCGGATCCTATGAGGATATTTTGGTTTCTGATTCTTTAACTGCCAAATATTTGAACGGATCCCTTCAGATCACGATACCGGAACGCAGACAACCAACTAAGCATCTAATAGAGATCAAAGGTGCCCGAGCACATAACCTGAAAAATATAGACGTGAACTTTCCACTAAATATGTTGACCGTTGTCACCGGTGTTTCAGGAAGTGGAAAAAGCACCCTTGTTAAACGGATCCTCTACCCTGCTCTGCAAAAAGCGATGGGAGGATATGGGGAAAAGCCCGGTGAATTCACATCGATTGAAGGCGATTTCAGTTCCGTCAAGCATATCGAATTTGTTGATCAGAACCCAATTGGACGATCTTCACGCTCAAACCCGGTCACCTATATCAAGGCATATGATGACATCCGTGCACTTTATGCGAAACAAAAATTAAGTCTTATCAGGGGCTATCAGGCCAAGCACTTTTCTTTTAACGTGGAAGGTGGTCGCTGCGAAACCTGTAAAGGCGAAGGTGAGGTAACTATTGAAATGCAGTTCATGGCCGATGTACACCTCGAATGTGAAACCTGCAAAGGCAAACGGTTTAAAAAGGATGTTTTGGAAGTGACCTATGAAGGCAAGAACATCAGTGATATATTGAATATGACCATTGACGATGCTATTGCATTCTTTGAGTCCAATCAACAGCTTAAGATCAGTTCCAAATTAAAACCCCTGGAAGATGTGGGATTGGGGTATGTTACTTTAGGTCAAAGTTCATCTACCCTCTCCGGCGGTGAGGCCCAGCGGATCAAATTGGCATCTTTCCTTGGAAAAGGTGCAAATTCGGAAAAAGGCCTTTTCATTTTTGACGAGCCGACAACCGGTTTGCATTTTCACGACATAAAAAAGCTTTTAAAATCCTTAAATGCACTTATCGACAAAGGGCATTCGGTGATTGTGATCGAACACAATATCGAACTGATCAAATGCGCCGACCACATAATAGATCTAGGTCCGGAGGGTGGTGAAAACGGAGGGAGACTAATCGCAGAGGGAACTCCGGAGGCCGTTGCTCAAAATAAGGATTCCTTTACTGGAAGCTACCTGAAATCCAAATTGGAATCGGTAAAGAATCAATAGAAAAAGAAAGAAGCACCAAGCATTATACCTAAAGCCATTGGCACTATAAACAGCATGTAAACAAAGGTGACCATCCATCCTTTGATGAGACTCCAGAAAAAGTTCTGTTGATAAAAATGTCTTAAGGCCAAAATGAGATAGAAGAAGGTTGACATAACGATTAGCCAGTCTATCCAATCCGGAATGTCCACGAAAAAATTCACCCCTAAAACCAGGCACATCACCACAAAGAGAAATGAGAAGAAATAGAAACTGAATACCAGGTGATGGGAAAACCGGCCACGCCTCCAATAAAATAACTTTAGGATCATGGCGAATATCGGAAGTAAAAAGAATAAGGCAATAGGGATACTATCAAAGAAAGCCTGAAGGATACCCCCGCCGCTGTTTTTTTGAAACTTTAAGGCTTGCTGATAGAATCTTTTGGTAAAAAACCCGGCATCTTCCTTCAGCCCCATCGCTTGGAGGATTTCAGGATCGGGAGCATCTATGGCAATTAGGGAATCCACTTTCTTCGCATCATAGTTGAAGGTCATTCCCGTTTTTGGTCCATCATTTTCATTGATCATAATCGAATCCAATTTCTGTAGTTCCTCATCCGTCATACCCGTATACTTCTGGGTGTCCTTCATAGCCTGATTGAATTTCTTTTGTGATACCGAATCTAGTTTTTGTTTAACACTATCTGCTTTCTCCAATACTTCATCGTCAATAATGAACTCCTTTTTAAATCCTTGCTCTAATGCCTTATCCACACCCGCGCTATATTCCCTGGCCTTAAATGAGAACAGGAAGAAGAAGATCACCGAAACAAACAAATAATATTGGGCCGGATGTAAAAATTGCAGACGCTTCCCTCCTACAAATTGCCTTGCAACATATCCCGGTCGAGCCATTAAGGGAATGAAACTTTTGAAGAACCTGGCATCAAAGGAAAAGTAATTGCTGATGGTATTATAAAACAACACCCCAAGTGTCAAATCATCCTTTGACTTCTGACCGCAATGGGGGCAAAAATTGAAACCCGCTTCAAAAGGTTGACTACAATTCTTGCATTCTGTTTGGTTGGTTTCCATAATAGTTAAATGGTGTTTTAAAAGTAATAAATTTTACAAAGCTCTGCGGCCTAGCTATCTAATTGATCAACAGTATGTTATATTTTTTGGCACGATAAATGGAACCCGCTAAGTATAGCGTAAGCCGAAAAGCTAAATACGAGTAGGCATCATCTTAAATTGTTATACTATGAAAAGAGTGACATTATTTATTACAGCCTTGTTGATGGTATCAACTGCTGTATCAGCACCAAAACTAACTTCTGATCTAGACGGTAAGGATTTAAGAATTACGAAGCGCTATCGTTATACGCAACCTATTTTGTTCGTGGAGCGTGGTGTGGAATTCTTGATTTTTCCGAACGGTGAATTCGATTTTAATACGGAGATCGTCGGCGGATTATTCGATGACGATTTCTATTACCGAAACAACAATTCACGACGAAGTTCGATCAATGCTACATTTGGAGCGCCCGGATTCAGAGCCAGGTACAGTAGACATGGTGGAACTTTGGTTCTTCACGATCGGTTTGGTAAGGTAAGGCGAATAGGAAATGTCTTTATCAACTACGACCGAATAGGCCGCGTAAAACGAATAGGGTCGGTTTACATGCGTTACAGGCATGGCCTGCTTAAACAAGTAGGTGGTTTGACCATTCGTTATAACCGATGGGGTGATATGATTGGCACCACAGGTTTTGTAAATACAAGCAATATGGGTTGTGGTGTTTGCGGAGTAAGTGGATGCACGGCAGATCATTTCCATAATGACGGTTGGCAAAACGATGACTGGTATGATGATGACGATTGGTTTGACAACGATCACTATTACTACAGGAGAAATGGTAAAACCGTCAAGCGCAAAAAATTCAAAAAACGAAAACGCTTTAAGGATTAACAATACCCTTTAAATTCTACTTGATTTGTTATTTTATTATCCCGCGAAATGAAAAATTCGCGGGATTTTTTATTCAATTCGTCAAAAATAGATTTCAGCTTATTGTGCTGTTTATCAGTGCTTTAAAATATTTAAATTGTTTTTGGCATGCTGTTTGCTAAATAATAAATGTATCAATCTTTAAACGAACAGTTATGAAACGAATACTCTATTTAATCGCCGGTTTGCTCCTGATGGGAGGCCCTGCATTTGCCACTACAACTACATCCGACCGTCATGAGGTATTTAATAAATTCTACCGGGGATATGGTAATTCGTTCATATTCGTTGAACAAGGAGTCGAGTTTGCCGTTTTCCCCGACGGCCAATTCGATTTCAATGTGAATCGCTATGGTCCGAATTTTGGCGCTCAGGCCAATTTTGGTGGCGTGAGCATTAGTTTCAATACCGGGTATAGTTATGATGCCTATGTACAGTATGACCATTATGGAGCGGTTATTCAAATTGAAAATGTGCCCATCTATTATGACCACTATGGACGAATCATCCAGGCTGGAAATGTATACATTACTTACAACGGTTTCGGTCGTGTAGCCAGGGTAGGCAGTCTCTATGTGCACTATAACAGATTCAACGTATTCTCCCACTGTACAGGATTCATCAATGTATTCAACAGGCACTACGTATACAGGCCATGGCACAGATATTATGTGATCCCGGCCTATAATTACTGCGTGGTTTACAACAGGCCTTACAGGCAATATTACCGCCCGTTACGTTATGATTATTACAGGCCATATAGAAATAATTCAAGACCATACTCAGCTGTGAGTTACAACCGCGGACGTCGAGGCAATGTGGCCCGGTTAGACAGGTCAAACGATTACTACCGGCAAGACAGGGGAAATCGCAGAGGCGATCTTGCTAACAGCTCAAGATTGGATAGACAAGGACGAGGTGATGGCAATGTTTCAAGAAATAGGCCGTCCACATCTTCAAGAGGAGATCGTGTAGAGCGTGGAAAGCCAAGAGTAGAGAAAGGTCGTCCGGTAAGTTCCAGAGGCGATCGTGTAGAGCGCGGAAAGCCCAGATTAGAAAAGGGGCGTCCGGTTAGCGTTCGAGGCGACAGAAATGATAAGATTAAGCCGAGAAATACATCCAAAGGTCGGCCGGCAGTATCGAGCAATGGTACACAGCGCGGGAAACCGTCCGTAACCAGGAACAGACCTATGGAGCGTAAGAAAACCGTTAAGCGCGTTAGTCCGAATAACAAACGCAAAACAAATACGGTAACTCAGCGTTCAAAATATAGTAAGCCTTCCGCCAATCGTGGGAAGCGCGTAACAAGCTCTTCAAAAAACAGAAGTAAGAGCAACGATAAGTCAAGAGTGTCCAGATCGAGCTCTTCAAAAAAACGATCTGCTACTAGACGAAGTAGAAAATAATTTTTTTGGTTGGTTAGTTGGAAACCCCTGCGAGCAGTATGCCTCAAAGCACCTCGCGGGGTTTTCTTTTATCGGTTCAACCACCTGGCTAAAATAGCAGAGATATCTTCAGAAATATTGAGACTATAAGTCACAAAGCCATACAAGAGGCCAATCAAGACCGATTTCAGCCCGATATTAACAATCGGATGAAATGGGAACTCCCAGAAATAGAATATTGCTACAAGTACGAGGATTAACAACAAGGTCTTGACCGTATTAGAGCTGAATGGAGACATTCCGAATTTCGTATAAACGTAAGTCACCTTCGCCGTATTATAAATAATGATGGATACAAAGGTTGCAAAGGCCGCCCCATTTATACCATACTTCGGGATCAACCAAACGTTAAGGCCAATTGTAATTATGGCCAACCCGATTCCAAGCAACAGCACAACCTGATAATATTTGCTATTAAAGAGAATGGCGTTATTATTCCCGATCAAATTATCGGACAACTTTGCCAGGCTCACGAGAAAAACAACCAATAAGGCACCGCTGAATTTATCAGGAATGATCTCATACAATTGATTGATATTAGCAACAATGAGCAGAAATATCAATCCGCTGATGACAAAAAGATTTAATGAACTCTTCTTATACAAAATCTCGAGTTCGTTCATTTTGTTCTCATTGATCAACCTGGCCGTCACAGGATTGGTTATCTGGTACATCGATCGGGCAGGAACCCCGATAACCGTAGCAATGTATATAGCCACGCCATAATAGGCCACATTTTCTATAGAAAGCAACTCCCCTATCATGAACTTATCGATCTCCAATATGATAGTAGCCACCGAACCGGCAATTATGATCAAAAGCGAATATTTCAGAATGGATCCGAATTCGGGTATCTTACCCCATTTGAGTTTTGGTTTACGAATTCCGAAGGCATAGAACATCATGATAAATAAGCGGACCACATAAACCACAATTACACCATAGAGAAATTGATTCACGTCGAACAGGTCCAGGTAAATGAGCCCGAAAAGCGACATGATCCCTAACCTGTGGAACACCTCCTTCATAAAATTTCCAAATACACTTTGCAATTGAACCTTAGCCCAGGCATAAAATATTTCGAAATAGGCAAAACATAACGCGGCAATGTAGATCAGCCATACGTAGTCTTTAATGATCGGGTTCCTCTGGGAAAGCAGATCGGTTATAAAGTCAAACGACAGATATCCTATAAATCCGACAGGAAGAATGATTACCAAAGGTAAGATCAACATCAGGGTGAGAAAACGGTTCACATGCATGACCTCCTTGAATCTGGAAAAATATTTAACCAGTGTATTATGAATGCCCAATGCGAACAAAGGCATCATGATATTAGCGGTGGACAAGACAAAAGCTACGAGTCCGTGATATTCATCGGTAAGAAAATGGGTGAAGAGAAACAGTACGTTGATTGCCCCAATACCAAATCCAAGATATGTGGTTATTGTGTTCTTAAACGATTGGCTTCGTACTACTCCCATTTCATTCCAAAATGATGGCCGCAAGTTTTTCCGTAAGCTTTCGCCGGTGAAACTGTTCAAGGCCTTGAGGTTCTGTTTTCAGCGTTTCCCTTCTAAAGGAGTTGAAGGATTTCAGAACATGCTCCTTTAATTCTGCTTTTTGCTCATAATTGAAATACGCTCCGGTCTTGGTAGAAAGAATCAAATCTTCCACATCCGAATTCTTAGGGCCTATGGCAAGTATCGGTCTTTTGGAGATCATGTATTCAAACACTTTACCGGGAATGATACAGCGTGTTTCCTCGGTATCGATCTCAATTAACAGCAACAACTGCGATTTTTGCTGATACCGGATGGCCTTTTCATGGCTGAGATATCCAGCGATATTCAAATACTGGGTGAGATTGTATTCTTCCATAGATTTGACAACTTCCTGGCTAACATTGCCTACCAGGTTGATTTGCAGCAGTGATTTGAATGTATTGTTCTCCAGGGCCAATTCACTTAAAACCTCCCACAACAGATCCGGATTCCTGTCAGTCAGTAATGTCCCAATGTGTGATATTGAAAATCGACTATCCAGTTTGACTTCCAGCCTCGGGGTATCATCATAGCCATTGGTTATCACGGTTATTCGCTTATCTGTTCTTTGCTGAAACTCTGCCTTTGTCAAGGCGCTTGTAACAATTATTTCATCTGCCGAGTTTAAAACGGATCTTTCCAAACTCTTATGTTTTCTTTTCGCATAGCTGCTTAATTTAAGTGAACTGTGATATCCGATGGAGGTCCATGGATCCCTGAAATCGGCTATCCATTTCAGATTCAACTTCTGTTTCAAGCCCATACCGATCAAATGCAAACTATGCGGGGGTCCACTCGATATGACAATGTCGATTTCATGATTCATGATATATTCAGACAAGAAATCGATGGAAGGTTTGATCCAGTTCTTACGTGCATCCGGAATAAAGAAATTTCCCCTTATCATGAGCATCATACGCTGAATGAAGGATTGTTTTTTCTTTGGCGGAATCAAACCTTTACTGATGGTATTGGAATCGCCTCCACTCAATTTACTTGCCAGTTTATAAGGTTCATTTATCGGTTGTTTAATAATGGTAATCCCTTCAGGAACCTCTGAAATCAACGAGTTATCGGTAATGGGATAAGATGGGTTTTCAGGAATATAAACAACCGGTTCAACATTAAACTCCCGGAGGTACTTAACAAATTTTAGCCAACGCTGTACGCCGGGCCCACCCGCAGGCGGCCAATAATAGGTTATTAGGAGCGCTTTTTTCATTTGACTTTAAACGTACGAATTATAACCGCAAGTATACATAAGATCAATAAAACAGAGCTTGCCAGTGTAATATTGCCTCCTCGTTTCACCACAGATGGTTCGAACTTAAATTCTATGGTATGTTGGCCGGGTGGAATGGCCATAGCCCTGAGGACATAATTTGCCCGGATATGATCAACAGGATCACCATCAAGATAGGCTTGCCAGCCGTTAGCGTAATAATTTTCAGAAAAAATGGCTAAGCCGGGAGCCTCATTCCTACTTTCATATTTGATGTAATCAGCTTGGTACTCCAGGACTTCAATTACAGCTAAGGAATCCAGCGCGAAGCTATTTTGTCCAAGTTCTTTTAAATAATCTCCAAAATGCTCGCTGTTTACTACTGCAGCTCGTTTGGTATCCAGGCTGTCAAGAATCTTGATTTCAGCATCGGCTGAATTTACCGATCGAATTTCTTTTGTGAACCAGGCATTCCCATTTGCATCGGGATTATCAAATACAGTTAATTCACCCGAATTATCTGTTGCTATAATATACCTGGTGTTCAACATATTCAGGACTTCCAGGTTGTTGTTTGCAATATGGAAATCGTATAGCTCATTATAACGTCTCATTTTGGCAGCGTGGTAGCCCGTGATCGAATTGTGGAAGAAAGAAGTCCTGGTGGAGGCCGTTGTAACATCCAACACTCTGAATTCTGAACTATCCTGCAAAATTGCTCGATCCACTGCAGTCATTTGAAATGGCCTTTCAACCAAAGAAGCCGCAACAAAATCGTCTGAATTGACATATCGTTTATCCACCTGTACCAGATCAAAAAGGATCAAGATGGCCAATCCTGCTATTAGGTAATTCTCCTTTAATTTTTCATACAGATATCCCAAAATAAGTCCTGCAGATACCAGGACCAGGATCAGCGTTCGCAACGTATCCGATCCAAATATGGCCATGCGATCTGCTTTGACAGCTTCAATAAAATCCGGCCCATAGGCCTGAATGTAAGCGGCATCGTTCTGACCTTCAAATTCAAACAGACTTCCTTTAAAAAGCAAAAAGATCAATACCACACCTGCCGTTATGGCTGTCGAGAATTTCAATGCTTTTAATTTCTCATCCTTACGCTCCTTTGCATTCAAAAGCCTCAAAACACCGAACATAGCCAGGACCGGGATACACAGTTCAAGGATGACCTGGATTGAACTCACGGCCCGGAACTTATTATACATTGGCACAATATCGATAAACAGATCGGTCAGAAAAGCCAAATTCTTTCCATAGGACAGCAACAAGGAGAGTAATGTACCTGCCACCAACCACCACCTTAAACGTCCTTTCACCAGAAATAAAGACATGACAAAAAGAAAAACAACAACAGCCCCTATGTAAGCCGGAGCTTCAACTATAGGTTGGTCTCCCCAATATGTTGGTACACGACGTGATTCTTCAAGGGCCTGAACCGGACTTGCGCCCAATTTTCTGAAAGCTTCATAGGTATTAGAATCTTTACCAAGATCCTCATAACTGCCACCGCCCATAAATCTCGGAATGATGAGGTTAAAAGTCTCTGCAAGACCATAACTGTACTCGGTAATATAATCCTTGTCCAGACCCGAACTCAATTCTTTAGGACTTCCATCGGCATTGATGGTCAATTCACTTTTACTTCGTGTACTTTCCTTAACATACTCCTGGGTAGATAAAATATTCGAAGCATTTAATCCTACGGATAACAGGACTGCGGCAGCAAGGATCAGAATGGTTTTAAAAAAATGAGGTAGCTGTTTTTTTTGAACGGCATCGATGAGGTAAACCAAGCCAAGGACTAGGACCAATAGCAGCAGGTAATAAGTCATTTGAAAGTGATTGGCCGATAGTTCCAGGGCCAGTGCAATAGCCGTGAGTAAAAAGCCCAATACGTGTTTACCCTTAAACGCTGTTATTATTCCTGCCAGAACCAAGGGCATATATGCAATAGCATGAGCCTTGGCATTATGTCCAACACCCAGAATGATGATCAGATAGGTTGAAAAACCGAAAGCCAATGCACCTAGAGCTGAAATCTTAAAGTCATTCGTCAGGACAAGCATCAGAATATAAAAGCTCAGTAAATACAGAAAAAGATAGTCGGCCGGCCTGGGTAAAAAACGTAAGATACGATCTGCTTTCTTGATGTAATTATGAGGATATAAAGCGCCAAGTTGGTAGGTTGGCATACCACCGAACGCGGCATTTGTCCAATAGGTTTCTTTCCCTTCCGCTTCCCGAAAATCAATATGCTGCTTAGCCATACCGGTATATTGAACGATATCGCTCTGATATATCTTTTTGCCTGAAAGTACTGGATGAAAATAAATGAGTGAAATCAGGATAAAGCCAACAATTACAAAGATGTGAGGCAGAACTTGCTTTGTGTTGAATTTCATTTGGCTATCCTAGGCTTTCAGATAGGAAATTAATCAATTTCTTCGTAATCCACATATTCCCCGACATCCTGATTCGCTGAATTTGCATTTTCAGGCATCTTATCTATTGAAGTCTCACCTTCTTTTCTATCTGGCTCCTGTGGTTTTCTAAAATTGCCAAAGCGTTCTTCAAATTGCCGTTCAGCCCGTTTCGAAAGTGATTTTATAAGATAAGGTGCAAGCAGACGGGAAATCAGCTTCATCCCATAATACACGAGTAATATGATCAGAATGATCCGGATTACACCTTGAAAAGAAGCCAATTGCGTCATTATTACTTATTTATTCAAAAATACAACTATCACTAGTTAATTGGCGTTATTATATCATAAAAAAGTAATAAAATTATATATTTGGCTTATAACAACTACGTATGAAACCTATCCAAACCTATCCATTGCTTTGCCTGGCATTCCTACTTTCATTTCAGGTTCATAGCCAGTACACAGAAATTATTAATTCCAATCGGCCGGGTGTCTCGAGATCTGCCTTTTCAGTCGGTAAGAACGTACTTCAATTTGAAGCCGGGCCCTATTATGTAAAGGAGGAGCATACTCCATTACGTTATGATGTAAGTGGAATTGGCGCCGATTTCTCAGTGCGATATGGCCTGTTCTTTGAACAACTTGAAGTGAACGTCGAAGGTACGTATCAAAGGGATACATTTACCGATATGCGTTCGGCTATAGATCAGGAATCAAGCCGAAGTAATTTCAAGAATTTTACAATTGGGGCCAAGTACCTCGTATATGACCCTTATAAGGATCCGGATTATGACAAACCGAATTTATACAGTTATCATGCCAACCGCGGCTTTAAATGGAAACACCTTATCCCTGCGGTTTCTATATATGCCGGAATGAATATTGACTCAGATAATAACCCATATACCGCACCGGATGTTGAGGGTATTAGTCCGAAGATCATGGTAGCCTCCCAGAATAATTTCAGCGGTGGATGGGTGTTCGTTATCAATCTTTTAAAAGACCGAATCGGTAGTGATTTTTCGGATTTTCAGTATATCTTAACCCTGACGAAGTCGGTAGGCAATCAATGGGCCGTGTTTGGCGAAGCTCAGGGGATCAAAAGCGATTTTTACGCGGACAACCTATTCCGATTGGGAGGAGCATATCTTTGGACCAGGGATTTTCAGCTCGATACTGCTGTCACTTTTAATACTAAGGACACGCCTTCGGTTTTCAATATTAATTTTGGGGCCTCTTACAGGTTGGATTGGCATGAAGATCCAGATCCAGAAGGTGGTGATGCAGAATCCCAAATAGAAAAGCGATTGAAGAAGAACAATAAAAAAAATAAGAAAAAAAAGAAGCGCAAAAAAAGAAAAGATCAAGATTTCAATGATGATGGCGCAAATTGATTTATGATCACCGTAAAAGAAGCAACTTCGAAAAAGGCACTAAAAGCCTTCGTTAAATTTCCTTTTAAGCTTTACAAGGATTCACCGTATTGGGTGCCTCCTCTGTCCGCTCAGGAACTGCGCACGTTTAATAAAAAGGTCAACCCGGTTTTTAAGGATGCAGACGCCTGGTTTTATTTAGCTTATCGCGATGGTGAGTTGGTTGGTCGCGTGGCAGCAATCATCAATTGGCTTGAAGTTAAGGGGCAGGGCATTGCTAAAATGCGTTTTGGCTGGTTTGATTTTATTGATGATGATCACGTCAGTGCGGCTTTAATTGCCAAGGTCCGGGAAATTGGAGAATCTAAAGGCCTGGAGTTTATGGAAGGCCCCATTGGGTTTTCCAATTTGGATAAGGTGGGCGTTATGACTGAAGGTTACGACCACATAGGAAGTATGATTACCTGGTATAATTATCCCTATTATATTACACATTTTGAACGTATGGGATTTGTCATTGAAAAGCGTTACCAACAAAGTAAGTTTCCATTTAGCAATGTCAAACCGGAAACTTTTGCAAAACTTCAAGAATTAATTAAAAAGCGTTATCAATTAAGGGCTTTAAATTTTAAATCGGTTAAGGAAGCCGAGAAGTATGCAGATGAAATGTTTCATGTGTTTGTTATGTCTCATGCCAAGTTGGCTTCATTTGTTGACATCAACGATGAACAGCGACATTATTTCAAGAAGAATTTCATCAAGTTCCTTAATCCCGAATACCTGAAATTCGTGATTGATAAAAACAATAAGGTAGTTGCCTTTGGTATTATTACACCCTCTTATGCAAAAGCTTTACAAAAAGCCAATGGCCGTCTGTTCCCCTTTGGGATCAAACATTTACTTCAGGCCAAAAAAAATAGTAAAATCGTAACCTTCTACCTAATAGGTGTTTTGCCGGAATATCAGGGAAAAGGGGTTACTGCGATCATCTTTAATGAGTTCCATAAGGTAATGACTGAAAAGGGAATAATTGAATGTCTGAGAGGTCCTGAACTTGAAGAGAACAAAGCCATTCAACAAATCTGGAAACATTTTAATCCCGAGGTATATAAAAGACGGGTAACCTTCCGGAAGTCAATTAACTGATCCGGTCCGAATGGTTTTCAATCGACACATCTTTCCTAACATTATACAAGCCTTTTTCAAGGTTTTCGCGTATTGCTGAAAACGCCTCAAGAGTATCATTCACATCATCTAAGGTATGTGAGGCGGTTGGGATCATTCGAAGCAATATCATGTTTCTAGGAATAACCGGATAAATAATGATTGTGCAAAAGATCTTATGGTTTTCGCGCAAATCCTTGACCAATTCGGTGGCCACTGTAACGTGGCCTTTGAGATATACAGGAGTTACACAACTCTGGGTGGTCCCTATATCAAATCCTCGTTCTTTAAGTCCTGATTGTAATGCATTGACCACAGTCCATAGTTTCTCCTTCAGCTCTGGCATTGTACGAATCATTTCGAGTCGCTTCAAAGCTCCAACCACGAGTTGCATCTGCAAGGATTTTGCAAAGATCTGAGACCTCAAATTGTATTGTAGAAAATGGATGATTTCTTTATCTCCTGCGATGAATGCACCGGTACTTGCCATAGCCTTGGCAAAAGTTGCGAAATACACGTCTATACCATCCTGAACGCCTTGCTCCTCACCTGCTCCGGCTCCTGTTGGACCCAATGTTCCAAAACCATGGGCATCATCAACGAATAGCCTGAAGTTGAACTTTTCCTTGAGTTCAATAATCTCTTTTAGCCGGCCCTGTTCACCTCGCATTCCGAATACGCCTTCGGTTATAACAAGAATGCCTCCACCAGACATTTCAGCCATCTTGGTAGCACGTTCCAGGTTCTTTTCAAGACTGGATATATCATTGTGTTTGTAGGTGAAACGCTTACCCATGTGTAAACGTACGCCATCGATTATACAGGCATGTGAATCCACGTCATAAACGATCACATCATTCTTGGAAACAAGAGCGTCAATGGTTGAAACCATTCCCTGGTAGCCAAAATTCAATAAATATGCAGCTTCCTTATTAACGAAATCAGCTAATTCGCTTTGCAGTTTTTCATGTAGATCCGTATGACCAGACATCATACGAGAACCCATCGGATAGGCCGAACCATATTCTTTTGATGCTTCCTCATCCACCTTCCTCACTTCCGGATGATTGGCGAGACCCAAGTAATCATTTATACTCCAAACTATGACCTCTTCATCCTGGAATTTCATCCGGTTTGATATTTCACCCTCAAGTTTGGGGAAGAAATAATAACCTTCACCATAAGAAGCTAATCTGCCCAATGGTCCTTTATCCCGATAGATCTTATCGAACAAATCTTTCATAAGAAGAATTAGTTTATGTCGTTAGTCAGCTGCAAAAGTAGCACATTTAGACATTCTGACATAATTATTTCATCAACAACTAGTTGTTAATTTAAACCCATTAAAAAGCCCATAGCTACTTAAGTAACTATGGGTTTTTTATATGTTATATAGTAATTAACCGATGTATTGAACAGGCTTTTCTGTACCAACATTCTGGCTGTCGAAAAATCCTTGCTCTTCCATCCAATTATCACTAAATACTTTGCTCATGTATCTTGATCCGTGATCCGGTAATATCACTACAACCTTATCATTCGGTCCAAATGTATTCTCTTCATTGAGTTGCTTGATGGCTTGCATGGCAGCACCACTTGTATAACCGACGAACAATCCTTCTTTTAACGCAATTTCACGTGCCATATGCGCACTTTCCTCATCGGAAACTTTGATGAACTTATCGATCACATCAAAATCTGTCGCGGAAGGGATAAGATTTTTACCAAGGCCTTCTATACGATACGGATAGATCTCATTAGCGTCGAATTCTCGTGTTTCATGATATTTCTTTAACACTGAACCGTATGCATCAACACCGATTATCTGAATCTCAGGATTCTGTTCTTTAAGGAATTTTGCAGTCCCCGAAATAGTTCCTCCGGTACCACTGCAGGCAACGAGATGTGTTATCTCACCATCGGTCTGGTTCCAAATCTCAGGACCTGTTGATTTGTAATGCGCCTCTATGTTCAATTCGTTAAAATACTGATTGATATAGATGGATCCTTTGATCTCCTCATGAAGCCGTTTGGCTACCTGATAATACGACCTGCTGTCATCTGCACTTACATGGGCAGGACAAACATATACCTTAGCACCAAGTGCTTTCAACATGTCGATCTTATCTGCAGAGGACTTGGAGCTTACAGCCAGTATACACTCATATCCTTTGATCACACTCACCATCGCTATACTGAATCCTGTATTTCCAGAAGTAGTTTCTATAATAGTGTCACCTGGAGTTAAGATTCCACGGCGCTCAGCTTCTTCTATGATGTAGAGGGCTATTCTGTCTTTTGTGGAGTGACCCGGATTGAATGCTTCAACTTTCGCTAGATAATCGCCTTCAAATTCCGAAGTCAATTTGCTTAATCTGATAAGCGGTGTGTTTCCTATGAGGTCCAACACATTATCAACCACTTGCTTTTGTTGTTTCATAAAGACTTCTAATAGTTACTAAAATATAAAATGTAACCTATTACTGGGCAAAAATAAAAGAATTTTTTAGAATTACTCGGTAATGCCTTCCAAATCTAAAATAAAGGCAAATTCCTGGGCGTCTTCCCTCAATGCCCTAAAACGTCCGGAAGCCCCGCCATGACCGGTTTCCATGTTAGTTCGTAGTAATAATATATTGGAATCTGTCTTCATTTTACGCAATTTTGCGACCCATTTTGCCGGTTCCCAGTACTGAACCTGAGAATCATGTAAACCTGTGGTAACCAGTATGTTAGGATATTCTTGCGATTTTACCTGGTCATAAGGTGAATAAGACAGCATATAAGCATAAGAATCGGCTTCATTTGGGTTACCCCATTCGTCATATTCAAAGGTGGTTAAGGGAATCGATTCATCAAGCATGGTAGTCACAACGTCAACAAATGGAACCGCCGCAATCACTCCGTTGTAGAGTTCGGGTGCCAGATTTACAATCGCACCCATAAGCAGGCCGCCTGCACTGCCTCCTAGAGCATAGAGATGCTCATTTGATGTATATTCTTTTTCAATTAGGAATTTTGAACAGTCGATGAAGTCGGTAAAGGTATTCATCTTATTGAGCATCTTCCCATCTTCATACCAGTCGCGACCAAGATATTCCCCTCCCCTAACATGAGCTATGGCGAAAATAAATCCACGGTCAACCAAACTGAGATAATTCCTGCGAAATGAAGGATTGGCTGTATACCCATAAGAACCATAAGCATAGAGTAATACCGGGTTCTTTCCGTTTCTTTCCATTCCCTTTTTATGTAGCATGGAGATGGCCACTTTCTTGCCGTCCCTGGCCGTAGCCCAAACCCGTTTCGAATCATAATTGTTCTGATCGAATTTACCATCAGGAACTTCACTGACTTTTTTGATCTCCTGGCTTCGGTCATGCATATTGAATTCGATAGTGGATTGCGGGGTTTTCATCGAATTATATTCGAAACGCAAAACGTCTGTATCAAACTCGGGATTTATGGACGTGTAGGCCGTGTATGTTTCATTGTCAAATGGGATGTGATAGGCTGCTCCCTCATCGTCCCAGGGCCGGACTTTAATCTTATTCAGGCCATTGATCCGTTCACTTATAACAAGGTAGTCTTTAAAGGTGTCTATGTCCTGAAGCAAGGCGTCATCACGATGTGCAATAACCTCATGCCAATTCGACTTATCGGTTTCATTTTCTGAAGTTTGCATTAGCTTGAAGTTCTTGGCACCATCTGCATTGGTGAGGATATAAAACTGATCCTCATGATGATAGATCCCATATTCAAGTTCACGTTGCCTCTTCGTAAAAACTTTGAATTCGCCATTTGGCTGATCTGCCCGTAATATCCGGAATTCATCCGAGAGGGTTGAACTGCTTGCAATCACGATATACTTTTTAGACTTGGTCTTGTAGACATAACTGAAGAAGGTATCATCGGCTTCGTAATAAACCTCCTTGTCGTCAGATGGATCATCACCCAAAACATGTTTCATGATACGATCAGACCGAAGTGTTTCCGGATCCTTTTTAGTATAAAACAAGGTTTTATTATCATTTGCCCAGCTTGATGCGCCGGTAGTTGTTTCGAGTGTTTCAGGGTAGATCTCCCCAGACTCCAGGTTCTTAATTCGAATAGAATACTTTCTGCGACTAACGGTGTCTACCCCAAAGGCCGCCATTGTATTATCCGGGCTTACGTTGATCCCGGTAAGCCTGAAATAATCATGTCCCTTGGCCATTTCATTACAATCAAAAAGCAATTCTTCTTCTGCATCAAGTGTTCCTTTCTTCCGTGTATATATGGGATAGTCCTTGCCCTTTTCAAATTTGGTTATGTACCAATAGCCATTGAACTTATAAGGAACGCTTTCATCATCTTCCTTTATTCGGGCCTTTAGTTCTTCAAATAAGGTTTCTTGAAATGCCTCGGTATGGGCCATGGTTTTTTTAAGATAGTCGTTCTCATTGTTGAGATAATCGATTACCTCCGGATCCTCCCGATCATTTAACCAGAAGTAATTATCTATACGTACATCATTATGAATTTCAAGTTTCTTCTCAATTTTTTTTGCAACGGGAGCATTTTCATTTATGTTCATCAAGGAGTCGTTTTTACAGGAAATGGCCATGAAAATTAGAACCAGGCCAAGTAATTGATTAGTTTTCATATGTAAGAATGTTAAACGTTCGGCAATTTAGTAATTTTGCCCTTCAATCAATACAAGAATATTATGTTCGGAGATTTAATGGGAATGATGGGTAAATTAAAAGAAACCCGCAAAAAAGTTGAAGAGACCAAAAAACGGATGGATACGGTCCTAATCGATGAGAATAGTCCGGATGACCTCTTACAGATATCGATCACAGCTAACCGCGAGATCAAATCGATCGAGATAAAGGATGAACTGCTAAAGGACAAGGTGCAACTGGAAGATTATTTGGTGCTGTACCTCAATAAGGCTATTTCAAAAGCAACCGAAATTCAAGAAACGGAGATCGCAGCAGTTGCCAAGGAAGGTATGCCTAATATTCCCGGCCTGGATCTATTCTAGTTTAGAAATCGAGGTCTTGTAGTTGGCTAAGCAAGTAGTCGTGCATCACATCCGAATAATCCAGATGCGTGACCATCCTTAACTTGCCGCCACCCATACCGATGATCTTTATTCCCTTTTCCAATAATTTCTGCAGGAAATCATCCTCCCCTATCGAATCATTTAATTCAAAAATTATGATGTTGGTCTCCAGGGGTTCAACCTTAGCAATACAACTCATTTGTGTTAACGCTTCACCGATCTCACTGGCTTTTTGATGATCTTTCTCAAGCCGATCGATATGATTCTCAATAGCATATTCTGCGGCTGCTGCCAGATACCCAACTTGCCGCATTCCGCCCCCAAATATCTTCCTGATCCGAATGGCACCCTCCATCAAGTCCTCATCCCCAATCAGCATGGATCCAACAGGAGCACCAAGACCTTTGCTAAAACAAACCGATATGGTATCGAACAGTTGCCCATAGTCTTGAGCCGTTTCATCACGTTTGACCAGAGCATTCCAAATTCTAGCGCCATCCAAATGATATCCAAGACCATGTATATTGCATACGTCACGAATGTTTTCTAATTCTTCAAAATCCCAGCAAGCTCCTCCGCCTTTGTTAGTGGTATTCTCCACGGCGACAAGGCTTGTAAGTGGGCTGTGATAAAAATCTGGTGGATTTATAGACGCCACAACTTGATCAGCGGTGAACATACCGCGATTGCCTTCGATCAATTTGCAGGACACACCGCTGTTGAATGAAGCCCCACCACCTTCGTAATTATATATATGAGCATAGTGATCACAAATAACTTGTTCGCCGGGATTGGTGTGAAGTTTGATAGCCGCTTGATTGGCCATGCTTCCTGATGGAAAAAACAAGGCAGACTCTTTACCAAACATCTGAGCCACTTTGCTTTCCAAACAGTTAACCGTTGGATCTTCTTTATATACATCATCTCCAACATCTGCATGCAACATGGCATCGAGCATTCCTGAAGATGGTTTGGTTACCGTATCGCTTCTTAGGTCGATTGTCATTCAGATCAATTTTCAGTATAATTACATAGGTCCGACCCAATAGGAGATCCATCCGGGATCTTGGGTGCGATTTCCTTTTCAAATTTATCAGGTTCTGTTCTGAAGTTTTTAATCACCCTTTTAAATTGTCGATCGTAGATACTTGTATCAAGCATACTATCAATAAGATCAACGGCATCCTGGGCATATGCCTTCACCTGGTTATAAGAACGTTTATCCACAGCAAGACTCATCAGGGCATTTAAAATTTTTGATTTCAAAACTTCGTTGACCTCGCTGTAATATGAATTCGAATAGGTTTTACCAAAGGATGAATCGGTTAGCTGGCTCAGGACCTCATCCAACCCAAGTTGTCCTTTATCCAATGCCTTCTGATAGATCAACCTGTTTGCACGTTCGGGATGCAATAACAGGTCTAAGGTCATTTCCATAGCAGTTGCCGAGGCACCCAGGCCATCGAAGGCAGTTCCCATTTTTCCCTTGAAAGATTCTCTATTCCTCGGATATCCGAATGCTCTTGGCGGGAAAAGCGATAATTTGTCCTCCGGTATTGCCAATGCATCAGGCAATAAAGTTTTGATCAAAGCTTGTAAGGCTTGCTCCTGTTCTTTCCTACTCACAGCCTTAACCGTAAATTGCTCATCTCCCTTTACTGCATAATTATAGTCTGAACCACCGATGAGTTTGACAGTAGCTTCTGTTTGATAGCGATGAAAAAAGAATAATGGAACAAATACGTCCTCAAGAACGGTAAAGGGTTCATTGGTTCTGATGTTATCTGCAGAGAAATTGGCGATAGCCAACTTCCTGATATCAAGAACATTTTTCAATTCTTCTGCTGCATTTTGCCCATTATCCCAAAGATGGGCAAGCGCATGAGCCCCACCCTGCGGCCTGGCATCGCTGTCTGAAATGAAACGCAGCCCATTCGCATATGCCGATTCCAAAATGGTATTCAATGCTTCTCTTTCATCGGTACCTGCTTCAAATTGCGAATAGCTATAAGCAACCGTGACCTTATCCCATTCACCAATATCGGTATCATAGGCATTGCTAAAGTCAACTGCTCCATTCCTGATCCGTAAGGTGGGATGGGGGTAGTCCATAACAGATGCGCGGTTGTTTGTACTTGCGGCAAAATTGTGAGCAAAACCAATCGTATGTCCTATTTCGTGAGCGCTTAACTGACGAATTCTGGCTATGGCCATTTCAAGCATGGGTTGATAATTCTGATCGCTTGAAGCAAAAGGTTTGTTCATCAAGGCCTGAGCTATCATGAAATCCTGTCGTATTCTCAAACTTCCCAGGCTCACGTGGCCTTTTATGATCTCCCCGGTTCTGGGATCAACCACACTGGCACCATAGCTCCAACCCCTTGTGGACCTGTGTACCCATTGGATTAAATTATATCGACAGTCCATAGGATCGGCATCCGCAGGAAGCATTTTAACCTGGAAAGCGTCTTTAAACCCGATGGCCTCAAAGGCCTGGTTCCACCATCGTCCACCTTCCAGCAATGCAGATTTAACGGGTTCCGGAGTCCCCGGATCCAAATAATAGATTATCGGTTCAATGGCTTCACTAACAGCCGCATTTGGTTCTTTCTTCTCAAGGCGGTGACGAATGATATAACGCTTACGAATGGGTTCTTGAACAGGGGTTGAATAATCCAGGTAGTTGATCGAAATGGCACCACTTCGTGTATCAAATACCCGCGGTTTATAATTTGAATCAGGTAACTCGATAAAAGAATGATGCTGCACAACCGTGACCAAATTGGCCGATGGCGTCACTGTTCTCAAGTTGCGGCCGGTTGGTTGACCGCTAAAGGTTAGCATGGCTTCAAATTCCACATTTTTTGGAAATGCTTTTGTCCGCTCTAACGCCAATGCACTTTTGCTCAAATCAACCTTATAGGTACCTTCCTTACGCTGCTTCAATCGGTTGGCAACGCCATGAGCATCTTGTAACAAAAATGGTGTTAGATCAACAATATATCCTTCACTGGCCTTTTCAACGATCTTAAAACCATAAAGTACAGATTTGGCAAAGGCCTGTTCAATGCTTTTCCGTTCCAGTTCATTATCAGTCAATGCCCTGTAATTCTGGTTGGGTTGAACGAGTAACAATTTGTTCCCTGCTTTTTGGAACTTGACAATCCGCCTGTTACCAAGCTGACCCCGATCAAGCCCGATGTCGTTACTTCCAATACCACTGGCCAGTGAATTGACGTAAAGGAACTCTGCATCGGTTTCCTTGACATGCAGATAGATCTTATCATTCGATTCCTCATAGTAGAAATCAAAATATCCCGAATATTTTTGAACGGTTTTTCCTTTTAGAATTTGTGCATTCGACAGTAAAAAAAATGAGAAGAAAATGGCGGTAAGAAGTACTCGTTTCATGAATTAATATTAAGCATATAAAACTACATATAATTTTTAATAATGCCCATAAATTCTATTTTTGCATAAACGATATTTAAATGGTTACTTCAGATCAAATACAGGATCTTGTTAAGCGCCTCGGTGCGCTAAGGAGGTATCTTTGACATAGATGCCAAATTAATTGAAATTCAGAACGAAGAAGAGAAAACCTACAACCCGGATTTCTGGAATGATTCCAGGGCCGCGGAGGTTATTATGAAGGCTTTAAGGGTTAATAAAAAATGGGTGTCGGACTATGAACATTCCAAATCCTTAATCGATGAGCTTGAAGTGCTGTACGAATTCTATAAAGAGGGAGAAGGAACAGAGTCGGATGTTCAGAAACAGTATGAGTCAGCGTTGAATTTCATAGAAGATCTTGAATTCAGGAATATGCTGTCTGAAGAAGGCGATAACCTGAGCGCTGTTCTTCAAGTTACTGCCGGTGCCGGAGGTACTGAAAGCTGCGACTGGGCCAGTATGCTCATGCGCATGTATGTGATGTATGCCGAAAAAAACGGTTTTAAGGTAAAGGAACTCAACTTCCAGGAAGGGGATGTGGCCGGGATTAAAACCGTTACCCTCCAGATCGAAGGCGACTATGCCTTTGGTTGGCTCAAGGGTGAAAACGGTGTTCACAGATTGGTGCGAATCTCACCCTTCGATAGCAATGCCAAACGACATACCAGTTTTGCTTCGGTATATGTCTATCCCTTAGTAGATGATTCTATTGAGATCGAGATCAATCCTTCCGATATCGAGATTATAACCGCACGTTCCAGCGGCGCCGGAGGTCAAAACGTAAATAAAGTTGAAACCAAGGTGCAACTAACCCACAAACCGACGGGCATACAGATCAGCTGTTCGGAGACTCGTTCTCAGCATGACAATAGGGAGCGAGCCATGCAAATGTTGCGTTCACAACTTTACGAGATCGAACGTAAAAAACATCAGAAGGCACTGAACGATATTAAGGCAAGTAAAATGAAAATAGAATTGTGAAGCCAAATTCGG
>CAJIBQ010000289.1_pt1 | contig 22816 bp, 25 predicted proteins | sample 9199391 | NCBI WGS metagenome assembly CAJIBQ01 (sample SAMEA7708309, study PRJEB35096) | sediment metagenome | biome: marine neritic benthic zone biome [ENVO:01000025]; feature: sediment [ENVO:00002007]; material: shallow marine sediment [ENVO:03000034] sea grass bed [ENVO_01000059] ... | reverse complement strand
TTAAAAAGGTTGGGATAGGTGCACGTAAGGCGCTCGAAGCTTTCTTCGGAAAGCAGGTGCATCTTGAACTTTTCGTAAAAGTGAATAAGGACTGGCGCAGCAAAACTTCTCAGTTGAAACGATTTGGTTACAATTAGTCCTGATTGGCAATGGTATTTTGCATGAAGAGGAAAAGCTTTTCCATTTCTGCCCTTCCCGCTGATTTTCCCAACCTGCCCGCAAAGTAAAGAACAAACCACAGCACTATCATCATTAAGGTAAGAAACAAAGGAATGGCGTAATCGTCATCTAAACTCCAATTGACATAAGCCCAAATTCCAAACCCGATGAACAAGCCGGCAACGATAAAATGCATGAACATAAACATGGTCCAAATAGCAGGCTTTGGGCCAAAAAGTCCGTGCAGGGTACTTTTTCCCTTTTCGATCTCGATGATCTCCAGGTGCAGTTGCGGCGACCAGAAGTGCTGTTTATCTCTTGGGAACTTGATGAACACATGATCATCTACCCGGGTCAATATGAAATCGTCCTGCTGGTCTCTGGCATGCTCGAACAAGGTGAGCACCTCTTCATTCGGCTGGTCCATTTCAATTTTGAAACGCGGTCTTAATTTGACCTCATTCTTTAATGCCATATCCGGGTTTTAGCGTATTTAATTTACAGTTTTTTCTTCAGAACCTAAGCCTTACCTTTGTGCCAATTTTCAGATCATGAGTATTGTAGCTATTGTTGGAAGACCGAATGTAGGTAAATCGACCTTTTTCAACCGATTAATTCAGAGGCGTGAAGCAATTGTGGATGCTGTTAGCGGCGTTACACGAGACCGTCATTATGGGAAAAGCGATTGGAATGGCAAGGAGTTTTCCCTGATAGATACCGGTGGATATGTAAAAGGTAGTGACGACGTATTCGAGGCAGAGATCGATAAACAGGTTGAACTGGCCATAGATGAGGCCGATGCCATCATTTTTATGGTCGATGTGGAAACCGGGGTCACAGGAATGGATGAGGATGTAGCCGAAATGTTAAGAAAGGTAGATAAGCCCGTATTCCTTGTTGTAAACAAGGTGGATAATAACAAACGAGCAGAAGATGCCGTGGAATTCTACGCTCTTGGGTTAGGGGATTACTTTCCAATTGCCAGTATCAATGGCAGTGGAACCGGAGAGTTGCTCGATGAATTGGTCAATGTGCTTCCGGATACTTTAGAAGATGAAGAAGAAGAGTTACCACGCTTTGCTGTTGTGGGTCGTCCCAATGCTGGTAAATCGTCATTTATAAATGCCCTTATTGGTGAGGAGCGTTATATTGTTACTGATATTGCGGGAACCACGCGTGACTCTATCGATACGCGATATAATCGGTTTGGATTCGATTTCAATTTGGTCGATACTGCAGGCATCAGGCGCAAATCAAAAGTTAAGGAAGACCTCGAGTTCTATTCGGTTATGCGAAGTGTGCGGGCTATAGAGCATTGCGATGTCTGTCTCCTGATCTTTGATGCTACGCGTGGGTTCGACGGACAGGTGCAAAACATCTTTTGGTTGGCCGAACGCAATCATAAAGGCATTGTAATCTTGGCGAATAAATGGGACCTGGTGGAAAAAGATACCAAAACCATGAAGCAGTTTGAAGCGGAGATCCGATCTCAGATCGAACCATTTACCGATGTGCCTATTTTGTTTATTTCGGCTTTGACCAAACAACGGATCTATAAGGCTATTGAGACGGCAGTCATGGTTTATAAGAACCGGTCGAAACGAATAAAGACCAGCGTTTTGAATGATACTCTGCTGCCTATTATTCAAAAAACCCCGCCACCTTCTTATAAAGGCAAGTATGTGAAGATCAAATTTATCACCCAACTGCCAACTTCACACCCGCAATTTGCATTCTTCTGTAATTTACCGCAATACATCAAGGAGCCCTATAAACGCTTTTTGGAAAACCAATTGCGTAAACATTTCGACTTCAAAGGCGTTCCGGTTACCATTTATATGCGCAAGAAATAGTACCTAAAGTGGAGAAAATTAGACCTTTAAGGTCATAATTATGTAAATTATACATTACAAAAAGTAAAATAAACTTGACATATTGAATAATATACTTTACATTTGTATTCAAAATAGAAATGAAATGGCAACAAAATATCTGATAGCAAATAAATTTAAGCCCCTGGGATGGGTGCTTTTTATCGCTGGGATTATAGCAGGCTTCTTTATGATGGCCACCGAGTACGAATCGGAAATTCTAAATATTAAGGTCTTTGCTATTTATAGCGGTGATTCCATATTTAGTAGCAAGGAAGGATTTTTTCGCATTGTAGAGAATAGTGTCCTGGATGAGATCATTGCTTTGGGCATTATAATTGGTGGACTGCTTGTTGGTTTCTCCAGGGAAAAGATTGAGGATGAGTTCATCTACAAGTTAAGAAAGGATTCGCTGGTCTGGGCGATGTTATTCAATTATTTCATTTTGGCCCTGGCAATCCTATTCATTTATGATTTCACCTTTTTTGATGTTTTGGTCTTTAATATGTTCACGCCCCTGATCTTCTTTATCATACGGTTCAACTTTCTTAAATTAAAATCCAGGGCTCATGAAGAATAGCATCAAAGTTGAACGGGCAAGGCATGATATGACCCAGGCTGACCTGGCGGAGCGTATAGGTGTAAGCAGACAATCGATAAACGCCATAGAGAAAGGCAAATATGTGCCATCTGCCGTATTGGCCTTAAAGATCGCAGGCGTATTTAATTGTACCGTTGAAACCATTTTTCGATTGGAAGATTCCGATTAAAATCTTTATATAAAGATAAAATTCTTTATGTAAAGATAAATTTATATATTTGTCCATCTTGCGCAAGCTTAATGGACCATTCTTCTAAGAATAATGACCGTTTTAAGCGTTAAACGAAGATGCTTGATATGGATTTTCCCCCAGAGTCCAATACAGAACTTCAGATCATAACACGGTTGTTCCTTCTTGGTAAAACCATGGAGAAACTGAGTGACCCTAATTCAAATGAGGGGTTATTCAACTCTGAGTCCAACATCCTTTTTGCCCTTGATTTGTCGCCAGATCAACAAATGTTCCCAGGCCAGCTTATGCAAATCACCATGTTAACCTCTGGTGCCATGACGGCAGCCTTAAACCGGCTGATCAAACGCGGCCTTATTGAAAGATCAATTGATGAATTCGATAAGCGAAAAGCACAGATCAGGTTAACGGAAGAAGGCAAGGAACAGTCCATTGAGATCTTGAGATCTCGACGATTAATAGCCGGACAGTTTTTAAATGAGCTGGACGAAATCGAGAAGGTTCGTTTGATAAAAATGCTTAGAAAATTGTAGGTTTTCGGCTGCCGTTTGATTCTACCAACCACCAGAGGCTCCGCCGCCGCCAAATCCGCCACCACCAAATCCGCCACCGAATCCACCACCACCACTAAATCCGCCACCAGATCCACCGAAGCCCCCAAATCCACCTGAACTTCGCCTATATCCACCACGCCCAGCTCTGCTTAGAATGATTGCTTCAAGAATATCACGAGTAGAATCCCCATCATGATATCTGCGGCCAGATGGTGGGCCACCACCTCGCTTTCTCCAAATAGCGATCAAAAAAACTATGAATATAAATAGCAGAAACACGATCACACCTGCCGGAAAGGAACTCGATCCTTCTCGCTTTCTATTGCCTTGATATTCACCTTGAAGCACCTCAAATATCGCATCTACTCCTCTGTTCAGGCCACCATAATAGTCGTCACGTTTGAAAAAGGGAATGATATCGCGTTCAATGATACGCCTGGACATGGCATCTGTCAGCAGGTGTTCAACACCATAACCGGTATTGATGGCAATCTTTCGGTCCTCCTTAGCCAAAAGGATAAAAACGCCATTATCTTCCTTCTCCTGTCCTATGCCCCAGGCATGGGCCCATTGTGCACCCAGGTATAATATATTTTCACCTTCGGTGCTTGATATGGTGGCAACGACGATCTGGGTTGAAGTGGTATCTGAATACCGGATCAGCTTTTCTTCCAAAGCCTTACGCTCTGAAATGGAAAGCAAACTTATGTAGTCATAGACGCTGGTTTGAAATTCCGGCTTCTCCGGGACTTCGAATTGAGCAAAACTGATAGAATGTATACCAAAACTGACAAGAAGAAATAAGAATATGGCTTTCGATCTTAACTTCATGAGGTCGAAATGGAATCTGGTAACTCATTGGAATCATCGGCTCGGTATGGAAAGTGATATTTTAATTGGTCTCCAACCTGTTTGACCCCTTCGCTAAGGCCTTTGGCAAACTGCTTGTTTTTAAAATGGTCTTCGATCAGATCCTTGGTCTGATCCCAAAAGTTGTCATCAACAACTTTGTTGATCCCGGTATCACCACAGATCGCGAACCTATGATCGTTAATTGCAACGTATATAAGCACGGCATTTTGAAGTTTGGTGTTGTTCATTCCAAGTACCGAAAAAACTTCAAGTGCCCGGGCTATTGTATCGCTGCCACAATGACTTTCCAGGTGAACACGGATCTCACCCGAGGTATTCAACTCGGCTTCGCGAATTGCATTGATGATTTGCTGTTCTTCTTCAGCTGTTAGGAAGTCTTCGATAGTCTCGACCATCGGATTTAATTGAATTCGAACTCCACTTCAGGGGCTTCTTCACTTCCCGCTTCTGCCTGATAGTAGTCCATAGCATCGAAATTTAAAATCCCGGCAAGAAGGGTATTTGGAAATGTCTTGATATGCTTGTTGTAAGGCTCAACGGCTTCATTAAAGCGATCACGGGCAACGTTTATGCGGTTCTCCGTTCCTTCCAATTGCGATTGTAATTCCAGGAAACCCTGGCTCGCCTTAAGGTCGGGATAACGTTCAATAGTAACAAGTAAACGCGACAACGCACCGCTTAATCCGCTTTGAGCTTCGTTAAATGCAGCTAATTGTTCCGGCGTGATATTAGATGGATCTATGGTTGTTTTCGTGGCTTCACTTCTTGCTTTTATGACGGCCTCAAGCGTGGTACGTTCAAAATCTGCTGAACCTTGAACTGTATTAACCAGCATGCCAACCAAATCATTCCGTCTTTGATAAGCGCTCTCAACATCACCCCATTGTTTTGAAGCTGTTTCTTTTAATTCTACAGCCTCATTATTAAAGTTCTTTCCCCAGTTGTAAAGTCCGAATCCAACTACTGCTATAATAATAACAGGAATTAGCCATTTTTTCATAATCGTTAATGTTTATAGTTCTTCTTTGATTTTTAAAAGTTGGTGTTTGATATCTTCAAGTTTTGAAATGATCTCGTAATTGCTAAGCGATTGCTTTTTTTCTTCTTTCAAGTGAACTTTAGCGCCTTCTAAAGTGAAGCCGCGTTCTTTTACGAGATGGAAGATGAATTTCAGGTTTTTGATGTCATCTGGAGTAAACTTGCGGTTCCCCTTGGCATTTTTCTTTGGTTGAATGATATCGAATTCCTTTTCCCAAAAACGTATTAAAGAGGTGTTCACTCCAAATGCTTTGGCTACTTCACCAATCCCATAATATCGTTTTTCTGGTAAATCAATATGCATTAGTCCAGAGATTGATTTTCAAGCTCAGCATTTTTGAGAAGTTTACTAAACTCTGCCGGGGTCAAACTTCCGTAGTAAAAATTGATCGGATTTATTTTGACATCATCTTTAAAGACTTCATAATGCAAGTGAGGTGCCTGGGAACGCCCGGTACTTCCAACAAACCCTATAAGATCACCACGCTTAACTTTTTGGTTCTTACGTACATTGTACTTATATAGATGGGCATAAAGGCTAATGTACCCATAGCCATGATCAATACGAATGTGCTTACCATAGCCAGAGGCACTTCCATCAGCTCGCTTCACTACACCATCGCCTGTTGCATATACGGGTGTACCTCTTGGAGCTGTAAAATCCATACCATAATGGAACTTTCTAACCTTGGTAAAAGGATCCGTTCTATAACCATAACCAGACGCCATTCGGGTTAGATCCTTATTTTCGACAGGCTGAATTGCTGGTATCGATTGTAAAAACTTTTCCTTGTCTGCTGCAAGAACCGTGATCTCATCCAATGATTTCGATTGAACCACGATTTGCTTCTGAATAATGTCCAGACGCTTTTTAGTGGCAACTATCAAATCTGAATTGTCATATCCTTCAAGGTCTTTATAACGGTTAATTCCTCCAAACCCGGCCCGACGTTGTTCTTCCGGAATTGGATTAGCTTCAAAGTATAACCTGTAAATTGCATTATCACGCTCCTCAAGATTGTCCAGGACCAGTTCAGCGTCATCCATTTGCTTATTCAAAAAATCGTACTGAAGCTGAAGGTTTTGAAGTTCGCGCGCCAAAGCCTTTTCTTGTGGCGATTCAAAATATTGACTCGCTATAAAAACGAAAATAATTCCAAACAGGGCTGATGCCAATAAAAAGGTGCCGATCCATTTTAACGTAGTCCGCTTTCTACGCTCTATTTTTCTGTAGGAGAGCGTTTCGGGATCGTAATAATATTTTACCTTAGACATAACTTAAAAATATTCTATTTTTGCCCTTGTGTTCGGGGCCTTTCAAAGGATTCAATAGAACAACGAACAAATATATAAATTGTTTCACATTTAGAGTAGTTTATCAACGACAAGGTTATTAACAACAACGTATGAAATCCCAGGAAATCAGGCAGAAGTTTCTCGATTTTTTCAAGGAAAAGGGACATCTTATCGTGCCATCTTCTCCGATGGTGGTTAAAGACGACCCAACGCTGATGTTCGTGAATTCAGGTATGGCGCCGTTCAAGGAGTTTTTTCTTGGAAATGCCAAGCCAAAGAAGAACCGGATCGCAGATACACAAAAGTGCCTCAGGGTTTCAGGCAAACACAATGATCTTGAAGAGGTGGGATATGACACTTACCACCATACCCTCTTTGAAATGCTTGGCAATTGGAGTTTTGGCGACTATTTTAAGAAAGAGGCAATTGATTGGGCCTGGGAACTGCTTACCGACGTTTACAAGATAGACAAGGACATATTATATGTAACGGTCTTCGAAGGAGATGAGGAAGATGATCTGCCGAAGGACCAGGAGGCCATTGATCACTGGAAAGTCATATTACCTGAAGACAGGATCCTGATGGGCTCTAAAAAGGATAATTTCTGGGAAATGGGAGAGCAGGGGCCATGTGGGCCATGCAGTGAGATTCATGTGGATATTCGCCCAAAGAAAGATCGCGAAAAAACCCCGGGGTATGAATTGGTAAATACCGATCACCCATTGGTAGTTGAAATATGGAATCTGGTATTTATGCAATACAATAGGAAGTCCGACGGCTCCCTAGAAAATCTTCCCGACAAACATATCGATACCGGAATGGGTTTCGAACGACTGTGTATGGTGCTACAGGATGTTCGTTCCAATTACGATACGGACATATTCACACCATTGATCAGGGAGATTGAGACCATTACCAACAAGACTTATGGGGAAGATGAAAAAACCGATGTGGCTGTGCGTGTGATTGCCGATCACGTTCGAGCTGTTGCTTTTTCCATTGCCGACGGACAGTTACCTTCGAACACTGGGGCTGGCTATGTTATCCGGAGGATTCTTAGAAGAGCTATCCGATATGGTTTTACCTTCCTTGATAAACAGGAGCCATTTATTTTCCGGTTGACAGAGGTGCTGAGCAAAAAAATGGGAAAGGCCTTTCCCGAGTTAAAAAAACAAAAGCAACTCATTGAGAATGTAATCAGAGAAGAAGAAGCTTCTTTCTTAAGAACGCTGGAACAGGGCCTTGTTTTGCTTGACAATATAATAGCTGAATCCAAAGGCGAACGCATTCCCGGAAACAAGGTATTCGAGTTGTATGATACCTTTGGATTCCCGGTTGACCTTACGGCATTGATATTAGGAGAACGCAGCCTGGAACTGGATGAAGATGGATTTAATGCGGAGCTGCAAAAACAAAAAGATCGCTCGCGCTCTGCGGGAAAGGTGGATACGGAAGATTGGGTAGTTCTATCCGATGACAGTGAGCAGGAATTCATTGGGTATGACGCCCTGGAATCCAGGATAAAGATCACAAGGTATAGAAAGGTTATTTCTAAGAAGGAAGGCGAATCCTATCAGCTGGTCTTCAATTTAACGCCCTTTTATCCGGAAGGTGGAGGACAGGTTGGTGACAAAGGCTATTTGGAAGCATCAAACGGGGATGTTACATACATTACCGATACCAAGAAAGAGAACAACGTAATCGTTCATTTTTCCGAAACTTTGCCGAAAACCATAGACGAACCGTTTAAGGCAGTTGTTGATCAAAAACAACGCTTCAGAACCGCATGCAATCATACGGCAACGCATTTACTTCACCAGGCCTTACGCGAGGTTCTTGGTGATCATGTGGAGCAGAAAGGATCGGCAGTGCATTCCAAATATCTGCGATTTGATTTCTCACATTTTGGTAAGATGACTGTGGAAGAACTTCGCGATGTTGAAAATTTCGTGAATGCACGGATCGATGGAAAACTGCCAAGGGAAGAACAGCGTGAAATAACGATGGATGATGCTTTATCTGATGGTGCAATTGCGCTGTTCGGAGAGAAATACGGAGATACAGTAAGGACGATCCGCTTTGGGCAGTCGGTTGAATTATGCGGCGGAACCCATGTGGATAACACGTCGGATATCTGGCACTTCAAAATACGTTCAGAAGGGGCTATTGCTGCCGGAATACGCCGTATTGAAGCCATCACTTATGATGCGGTCAAGGATTTCTATTTTGACAACAATCGAACGCTTTACGAGATCAGGGATCTCCTGAACAATGCCAAAGATCCGGTTAAAGCAGTTAAGGATATCCAGGATGAAAATACCGATTTGAAGAAACAGGTCGAAGGACTATTAAAGGAGAAAACCAAAGACATACAGTCTGATTTGAAATCGGAAATGGAAGAGATCAATGGGCTTAATTTTCTGGCCAAATCAATCGATTTGGATCCCCGAAGCATCAAGGATCTTTGTTTCGATCTCGGTAAGGAAATGGACAACCTCTTTTTGATTTTTGGAGGCAGCCACAATGGAAAAGCCATGCTTTCCTGTTATATCTCAAAAGAATTGACCGAATCTCGTGATCTTAATGCAGGCTCAATTGTCAGGGAACTTGGAAAGTATATCGAAGGAGGAGGCGGTGGCCAATCCTTTTTTGCAACTGCAGGTGGTAAGAATATCAAGGGCATTCCCAAAGCATTGCAAGCTGCAAAAGACTTTCTTTAGAATCCCGATTTCACATTAGTTTTTAAGGATTTAATTGTTTAATTTTAATCAAATAAACCCAAAACGATTTCAATTAAAACCTATAGTCATGAAGACGATCACCTTTTTCCTTGCATTCTGTATTAGCTTCTTATGTTATTCCCAGCAAACACCCATTAAAACTCCACAAGCGCCCCAAACCAATACCGGTGTCAAATCCACCGGATGTGTAAGTGGTAACTGTAATGATGGTTGGGGGAAATGGGTTTATGATAATGGATATTACTCAGGATTCTGGGTGAATAAAAAACGTCAAGGCTATGGCATGTACGATTGGGATGAGGCCGGAAAATATATCGGCTGGTGGAACAATGATGTTAGGGAAGGCTATGGGGTATATTTTTATAATGAAAAGGATGAGATGAGCGGTGAATTCAGAAACGGTGAATTAAATGGCCTCGGAAAAAACTTTAAGGACGGTAAATGGAGCCAGGGCATTTTTAAAGATGGATCTTTACAAACGAACTATACCTTCTATGATAACAAAGTTGAAACCGGATGTATTGCCGGAGATTGCCTTGACAAGTATGGCCGGATGAAATGGGCCAATGGTGATCAGTTTACAGGCTTCTTTAAAAATGGTGAGATGTATATGGGAACATATGTGTTTGTCAACGGTGATAAATATTCTGGCATGTTCAGTCAAAATAGATTTCACGGAAATGGCAGATTCTTCTTTAAGGATGGCGAATACTACGGTGGAAATTTCGCATACGGACAATACAGTGGAAAAGGGTATTATGTAAACAAGGATTTATCTTCCAAGAAAGGGGTCTGGTCAAATGGAGTCCTAACCAATCCCTTTAATTAGGTCAATTACAGAAAGTTAAGTTACTGTTTGACCAAAATTTTTCCCATCCTTAGTATAAACTGAATTTTTGTATCAGGACTTTGCAATTTTTGCATTGCGCTTAATCTTTTTTTTTTTGCTTCTTGTCGAAAAAATAAATCATTGAAATCAAATAGTCCTATATTCGAAGTGCTATTAATCAATTTTTTTAAAAAAGCGTCAGGTTCATTATACTGTTTGACAGAAAAATACTGATGCTTTTTTTTGTATCCTTCTTTTAGCAAAGATCTCTTGCCTTCTCAATAGGTTATTTCAGTTTTATTTATTTGATGTTCGGACGTTTGGTCGAAGAAGAATTTCGGATTATATTTTTGTTCCTCCCTGTTAACAATTGAATCTTTCGAATTAATTATTTTATAACCTTAAGGTAAAGGATTAACCCACCGAAGTCGATATTTTTGAGTAGCTATTAATCAATCGAAGAAAAGCACCTGATAGGCCTTGTTTGGAGGAATCGGGTGCTTTATTTTTTTGATTAATTTTAGGCATGCGAAAAATTCTTTTCGGTGTCTTGATCACGCTGATCGTTCTCTTTGCGTTTAAATACTGTGGCGATCGGAATGAAGAACAAATAGTTCTTAAGGAACAATCCAATTTGATCCAGGAGGAATTACGAAATGTTGGAAAAATGATTGTTACCGAAGGGCACTTCAGTGAAATCTTTAATTATGAGAATTCCAAAGAGATCCTTGGGAATTATTTAACAGCAGAAAAGAAAGCATTGGTGGTTGTAAATGCCAATGTGTCTATTTCATACGATCTCTCACAGATCGAGTATCTCGTGGATGAACAGAAAAAAGAACTTACCATTTTAAGTATTCCTGAACCCGAGATCAGACTGAATCCGGACCTGGAGTATTATGATGTTCAGGCGGACTTCTTCAATCCATTTCAAGCTCGGGACTATAACGAAATAAAAGAAGCTGTTGAACTATCCCTTTCAGAGAAAATCGAAGCATCCGATCTCAGGTCGAATGCTCAAAACAGGTTGCTGAGTGAGCTTTCAAAATTCCTGATCCTGACCAATTCAATGGGCTGGACCCTCAGGCATAATGAAAATGTTGTCCATTCACTCGATGAATTGCTTAAATTGAAATTATGATCAAGACAGAATCACGTAAAGAAGAGATCATAAGGGTTGCGGCGAAGCTGTTCAAAGAAAAAGGATACAGTGCCGTGACCATGAGAGACCTCGCAAAGGAAATGGGGATCAAAGCGGCAAGCCTTTATAATCACATCAACTCCAAACAGGACATTCTGAAGGAGATCATCATTTCATTGGCAGAGGAGTTTACGGATGGGATGAGGTCCATCAAGGACTCTGAAGTTGACACCATTGACAAATTGAAACACATCATCTCATTGCATGTACGGATCACCGGTCAGAATACCGATGGCATGGCATCATTGAACAACGATTGGATGCATTTGGAGGATCAGCTGAATTATTATCTTGAATTGCGGGAGAAATACGAGGATAATTTTAGAAGTATTATTGTAGACGGCATCCGCAACAAGGAGATTTCTGCCCGTAAACCGGATGTCATGTTGTTCTCAATTTTGTCCACTCTGAGGTCACTGTATCTCTGGATACCTAAGAAGGAAGACCTGGATCCCGACGATCTGGCAGCTGAACTTAGCCTTGTTCTTATCGGAGGAATTAGAGACTAATTTGGAATAATTTTGTATTTTTGCTTATCAAACTAACAATTGTTAGTTTGGAGAATAATATGTCAGATTTTTATAAGGTAACCATTTCAAACCTGTACAAGGAAACCGCAGATACTGTGGTACTTGAATTTGATATACCGGAAGATCTTAGGCCGGTTTTTAAATTCATTCAGGGTCAGCATTTGACCCTACGTACCTATATCCAGGGTGAAGAGGTCAGACGTACATATTCCCTTTGCACGAGCCCAGATGATAACCGTTGGAAGGTGGCCGTTAAGCAAATTCCCAATGGAGTCTTTTCAACATTTGCCAATCGGGATTTAAAAGTTGGTGATCGGATAGAGATCATGGCACCTTCAGGTAGTTTCAACGTGCCTTTGAATCCTCATAAAAAACGGAACTATATAGCCTTTGTGGCCGGTTCGGGGATTACCCCGGTCATATCGATAATCAAGACCCATTTATTCAGGGAACCGGAAAGCACATTCAAATTGTTTTACTTGAATCGCACCACCAAATCGATTATCTTTAAAGAGGAGATCGAACGGCTAAAAAATCAATACTTCAAACGATTTCACGTATTTTATTTTTTAACCAAGGAACGACGCGATATCGAATTCCTGAATGGGAGATTTGACAAGGAGAAAATGGCGATCCTAACCAATACCTTTATAGATATTGAAGACACATCGCATTGTTTCATTTGTGGCCCAAGGGAGATGATCTTCCTGATTTGGGATGAACTTGTGGCTGCCGGAATGGACAAGGAAAAGATTCACTACGAATTGTTCTTTTCGGGCGAAACCGAAGATTCGAAATTACACATTGCCGAAGTACTGGACCTTAAAGCAGATGGAACCTCGGTGACAATCCTGGACGGAGGTAAAGAATTTCACTTCGTAATGGATGAAGATTTCGATACCATTCTTGATGGTGCATTGGCTGCAGGGGCAGATCTGCCCTTCGCCTGCAAAGGCGGAGTCTGTAGTACCTGTAAATGCAGACTTCTTGAGGGCAATGTTGAAATGAAGACCAATTATGCTCTTGAGCAGGAGGAATTGGATCAGGACTTTGTGTTAAGCTGCCAGGCTGTTCCCACAACAGAAAAGGTAGTTGTTGATTTTGATGTATAATTATTGAATATGGAAGAAGGAAAAATAAAAGATTTAGAAGTCATTTTTGAAAGCCGCATTGAACGGGACGAGAAAATTGAGCCAAAGGACTGGATGCCTGAAAAATACAGGCAGACCCATATCCGCCAGATCTCCCAGCATGCGCACTCGGAAGTCGTTGGTATGTTGCCTGAAGGTAATTGGATCACAAGGGCTCCAACCTTAAGACGGAAAGTGGCTTTATTGGCAAAGATTCAGGATGAAGCCGGTCATGGACTCTACCTTTACAGCGCCTGTGAAACCCTTGGCATATCGAGAGAAGAACTCTATGACCAACTGCATACCGGTAAGGCAAAGTATTCCAGTATTTTCAATTATCCAACCATAACCTGGGCCGATATCGGCGCCATTGGCTGGTTGGTTGATGGAGCTGCTATAATTAATCAGGTACCGCTTTGCAATACCTCCTTTGGCCCTTATGCAAGAGCTATGGTCCGAATTTGTAAAGAGGAAAGTTTTCATCAAAGGCAGGGATATGAGATCATGCTAAAATTGTGTAATGGAACGACTGAACAAAAGGCCATGGCCCAGGACGCATTAAACCGTTGGTGGTGGCCTTCCCTGATGATGTTTGGACCTACCGATGCCGAATCAAAACATACGGTTCAATCCATGAAATGGAAATTAAAACGTAAGACCAATGATGAGCTTCGTCAGCAATTCATTGACCAAACGGTGCCTCAGGCTGATATCCTTGGCATAAAAGTCCCGGATCCTGACCTGAAATGGAATAAAAAGCAAGGCCATTATGACTTTGGAGAGATCAATTGGGATGAGTTCTGGCAAGTGGTTAAAGGCCATGGCCCATGTAATAAAGAACGGATGCGTGCAAGAGTTGACGCTTGGAAAAATGGAAAATGGGTACGTGAGGCTGCAATGGCGTATGCCGAAAAACAACAAAAAAAAAGATTAAATAAAGCTGGATAAGATGAAAAAAGACTGGCCATTATGGGAGGTTTTTGTGCGAAGCAAAAACGGATTAGAGCACAGGCATTTCGGAAGCCTTCATGCAGCGGATGCAGAAATGGCTCTTGAAAATGCGCGGGACGTATACACAAGGCGTAATGAAGGTGTTAGTATATGGGTTGTTGAATCAAGGCATATCACAGCTTCGAATCCCGAGAAAAGCGGTGAAATGTTCGAGCCTGCAAAAGATAAGGTATACAGGCATCCTACCTTTTACGATCTACCGGATGATGTAAAACATATGTAATGGATCAAAACAAGTATCAATATATATTAGGGATTGCAGACAATTGCCTGATCCTTGGGCAGCGATTGGGCGAGTTATGTGGGCATGGCCCCTCATTAGAGACCGATATAGCGTGCACCAATTTGTCATTAGACCTGCTGGGACAGGTAAGAAGCTACTACCAATATGCCGCTCAATTGAAGAATGACGGCAGCACCGAAGATGATATTGCATTTTTGAGAAAGGAGCATGAATACAAAAACGTCCTTCTGGTTGAGCAACCTAACAGAGATTTTGGTTTTACAATGGCCAGGCAGTTTCTATTCGATCAATTCCATTTTCTTTTGCTTTCAGAATTGGTGAATAGCATTGACGAAACCCTGAAAGCAATTGCCGGCAAAGCAATTAAAGAAGTGAGTTATCATAAGCGCTTTTCAACAGATTGGATTCAAAGGTTCGGTGATGGAACCGCTGAAAGCCATGAACGGATTCAAGCCGCCTTTGACGAGCTATGGCCTTATACCAACGAACTATTTGAAATCACTTCGGAAGAACAAACCATGTCTGAACAAGGCATAGGTCCTGATCTCAATGCACTTAAAGACCAATATTACAATCAGATTTCAGAAGAATTAAAAGAAGCTACGATTCAAATTCCTGATAACACCTATTTTAAATCTGGTGGAAAATCAGGTATACATACCGAACATATGGGTTTCATCCTGGCCGATATGCAATACATGCAACGCACATACCCAAATATGACATGGTAAAAGAACAAGTCCATATCGATCCGGATCTTATCAGTGTCCTCGAAACGGTTCATGACCCCGAGATCCCTGTTTTAACCGTTCTCGATATGGGTGTGATTCGTGAAGCCGTATTAGAAGGAGAAACAGTTAAGATCAAACTGACACCAACATATAGTGGATGCCCGGCAATGGATGTGATAGCCGATGATCTAATTGCTGCATTTCAAAAAACAGGACGGAAGACGGTTGTAGATCTCGTTCTTGCACCGGCCTGGAGTACTGATTGGATCACAGAAAAGGGCAGGAAGGCATTGGCCGAATTCGGAATTGCCCCACCCATGGATCCTGATGCCGATAAGGCCGCTCTTTTGGAAGAAAAGCGAATTGTGAAATGTACGAATTGCGGTTCAACAAACACCAAAGTTGTAAGCCAATTCGGATCAACACCTTGCAAAGCGCTTTTTAAATGCAATGAATGTGATGAACCATTCGATTATTTTAAATGCCTGAAATAGATTCAACCAAAATGGAAAACCAATCGGTCATTATAGAAAACAAACAAAAGGTTGCCTGGTTAACATTAAACCGACCGGATGTTTATAATAGTTTCAATAGAGAAATGGCTTTGCGGTTTCAGGTACTATTGGCAGCTTGTAGCGAGGATCCAGAGGTTCGGGCCATTGTGATAACAGGCTCTGGAAAGGCATTCAGTGCCGGACAAGACCTCAAAGAAGTTACAGTTCCAAGTTTGAATCCCGGTTTCAAAAAAATCCTGGATGAACATTATAATCCGATTATCACAGCAATCAGGACCATTGAAAAGCCTGTTATTGCTGCTGTGAATGGAGTTGCAGCAGGAGCGGGTGCTAATATTGCCCTGGCATGCGATATCGTACTTGCTAGCGAAAAGGCGAGTTTCATTCAAGCCTTTAGTAAGATTGGCTTGATCCCGGACAGCGCAGGTACCTTTTTCTTACCGCGTTTAATCGGCTTTCAAAAAGCTTCCGCTTTAGCAATGCTGGGAGACAGGGTTGATGCAAAAGAAGCTGAACGGCTCGGCATGATCTATAAATATTATCCGGAAGAGGAATTTGTGAATGCAGTAATTGAAGTGGCACTTGGCCTGGCGGAAATGCCGACAAAGGCACTTGGTATGACCAAGCGATTATTGAATGCAACATATCAGAATAATTTGGAGGCACAGCTTCAAATGGAGTCTAAACTTCAGATCGAAGCAGCCAATTCTGCCGACTATGCCGAAGGCGTAGCTGCATTTATCGAAAAACGAAAACCAAACTTCAAAGGCGAATGAGATCGGTTGGTGTCATAGGGTCGGGAACCATGGGAAGCGGTATTGCCCAGGTAGCAGCAACAGCTGGCTGTGAGGTGTTGCTGTATGATTCCAATCCGGAAGCCCTGGACAGATCTAAAAACGATCTTGAACGAATCTTGAACAGGCTTATAGAAAAAGGGCGAATTGACGAACAGGAAAAACGACGCATCCAGTCCAATATTAAATATGTGGGTGGCCTGGATAAAATGAAAGGCACAGACTTGGTCATTGAGGCTATAGTTGAAGACCTGGACATAAAAACCGCAATGCTAAAGACCATTGAAAACGAAGTAGGCGATGACACCATAATTGGGACCAATACCTCCAGCCTTTCCGTTGCTGCAATAGCAGCGGCATTGGAGCGTCCTCAACGTTGTATTGGGATCCATTTTTTTAACCCCGCACCCTTGATGCGATTGGTGGAGATCGTTCCGGCAATGCAAACCGATAAACATATTATTGATCAGGTTAGTGATACCATTTCTAGCTGGGGCAAAACGCCTGCTGTTGCAAAGGATACACCTGGATTCATTGTGAATCGGGTAGCCAGGCCTTTCTATAGTGAGGCTTTAAGGATGTTCGAGGAAGGCATTGCCAGCCCCGAACAGCTAGACCATGCCATGCGGACTGAAGGCGGTTTTAGAATGGGTCCATTTGAACTTATGGATTTCATAGGAAACGATATTAATCTGAAGGTGACCGAATCTGTTTTTGAGGCGTTTTATTATGACCCCCGGTACAGGCCATCACTGGTTCAGAAGCGTTTGGTTGAAGCCGGCCGATTGGGAAGGAAATCCGGTAAGGGATATTACGATTATGATGACTCAGGTAGCCGTATTTCACGAGATTTTAGTTGGGATGAACCTGGACAGGCGAAGTCTATCTTCGAACGGATCCTTGCTATGTTGATCAATGAAGCTGCAGATGCCCTTTATATGGGTATTGCCTCAGCTCAGGATATTGACAATGCCATGAGTCTGGGTGTGAATTATCCAAAGGGACTCCTGGCCTGGGCTGATGAAATGGGAATAGATTGGTGCGTGAATAAGATGGATGAACTTTATAATGAATATCATGAAGATCGCTACAGATGCTCACCAATATTGAGAAAAATGAATAGGAACAACACCAAATTTTACAATGCTGGGTGAACAGATCCCATATAAGATGATGCGTTTGGATCCATTCAGCCGATGGCTGGGGATTGAGATCCTTGAATCTGAAATTGGTCGCTGTAAAGTAGCGATGACGGTAAGGGATGAAATGATGAACAGCATGGATTGCGCCCATGGTGCCATAAGCTATGCACTGGCAGATACAGCTTTTGCATTTGCGTCGAACTCCCATGGGAAATACGCTGTAAGCATTGAGACATCCATAAATCATATCGAAGCCTTAAAATCGGGTGATTATATCGTAGCCGAATCTGTTATTGAAAAAGTTAACAATAAAGTGGGATTTAATATTATTGAGGTGAAACGTAAAGATGAATTGATCGCCTTGTTCAAGGGCGTGGTTTATCGTACAAATAAAGAATGGACAAACTCAAATGAATAATGCATATATCATAGATGGCATCAGAACGCCAATTGGAAAATATAAAGGGGCACTTTCTACAGTGCGTACAGATGACCTTGCTGCCAAGGTGATCGAAGAATTGATATATCGCAATCCAAGTGTTCCTAGGGATGCCTATGATGATGTCATTTTAGGCTGTGCCAACCAGGCCGGTGAAGATAACCGGAATGTAGCGCGCATGGCTCTTTTATTAGCAGGATTACCCTTCAGTGTACCGGGTGAGACAGTAAACCGCCTGTGCAGTTCGGGATTGTCATCGATCATTCATGCCAGCCGGGCCATTCAAACCGGTAATGGCGATGTATTCATTGCCGGCGGAGTTGAAAACATGACCAGGGGCCCATATGCCATAGCAAAACCCAGTACAGGTTTCGGTAATGACGCAAAACTCTATGATACCAGTTTTGGTTGGCGATTTATAAATCCAAAAATGCCGGAACTCTATGGAACCGAAAGTATGGGATCTACTGCTGAAAATCTGGTAGAGAAGTATGGCATTTCCAGGGAAGATCAGGATAAATTTGCTAACTGGAGCCAGATGAAAGCATCAATGGCTCAGCAAAACGGACGACTGGACAAGGAGATCATTGAGATCGAGATCCCACAACGTAAAAAGGATCCATTAATATTTGCGAAGGATGAATTTGTAAAGCCCGAAACAACTGAGGCCATACTTGCGAAATTGAAACCGGCCTTCAAAAAAGAGGGCGGAAGCGTAACAGCAGGGAATGCATCGGGACTCAACGATGGGGCCGCTGCAACATTGATCGGTTCTGATCATGCCATCAAAGAATATGGTTTTAAACCCATAGCAAAAATTGTGAGTTCTGCCGTTGTGGGCGTAGAACCACGGATCATGGGAATTGGTCCTGTTGGGGCTTCGCAAAAGGCTCTGAGCAAAGCTGGTTTAACCCTAAGTGATATGGACATCATAGAATTGAATGAAGCATTTGCCGCACAAGTACTGGCTTGCACCAGGGCACTCGGACTTGATGATGAAGATCCGCGATTGAACCCTAATGGCGGAGCTATTGCACTAGGACATCCATTAGGGATGACAGGCACACGTATTTGTTATTCGGCAGCACTGGAGTTGATGGAACAGCGCAAGCGTTACGCACTTGTTACCATGTGTGTTGGTGTTGGCCAGGGATATGCTGCAATTTTGGAGAATGTGAACATTTAAATCAATTTAGATGAAGATATTGATCATAGGTGGAAATGGAACGATTGGAAAAAAGGTCGCCCAACGGTTGCGTGCGAACCATGAAGTGATCAGTGCTGGACGAAATAGTGGTGATGTCACTGTTGATTTTTCCGATTCAGCTTCCATTGAGAACATGTTCAAGAATGTTGGCAAACTGGATGCCATTGTGGCGATTGCAGGCGATGCCAAGTGGGATAAGTTTGATAAGCTTTCGGAAGAGGATTTCTACATCGGGATAAGAAGTAAGTTAATGGGCCAGGTCAATGTTGTTCGAATAGGTAAAGACTATTTGAATGATGGTGGTTCAATTACACTATCGACAGGAATTCTGGCAGACGACCCTGTTGATATGACCTCAAGTGCAGCAATGGTAAATGGTGCAATACACAGCTTTGTGAAAGCTGTGGCCCTGGAATTAGACCGCGGGATCCGTATCAATGCCGTTTGCTCGGACTTGGTTGAAGATTCTTATGAAAAGTACAAAGTCTATTTTCCCGGGAACACCCCGGTTCCCATGTTCAAGATAGTAGATGGATATGTTAAATGTATAGAAGGCAAGATCAACGGTAGGATAATTCGAATAATGGCTTAAAATTATGGATAAGATCAAACATTATGTAACAGGCAAGTGGATTGAAGGCCAGGATGATGGCCAACCCATTTTTGATGCCGTGACCGGAGATCTCATCGCGCATGCCGCAGTTGGAGGGCTCGACATCGGCTCAATCCTCGAATATGGGCGTAAGGATGGCGGAAGGGAGTTGCGAAAAATGACCTTTCAGCAACGCGGTAATATGTTGAAAAAATTGGCCTTATATCTCGTGAAACACAAAGATCCCTTTTACGACCTGAGTTATAGGACCGGAGCAACCAAAGTCGATAGCTGGATCGATATAGAGGGAGGTTTTGGCAATTTGTTTGCCAATGCATCCCTGAGAAAGCTTTTCCCAAATCAACCCTATCATGTTGAAGGTGATCCAATTGATCTGTCCCGTGGCGGACGATTTATGGCACATCATATCATGGTACCAAAACAAGGTGTTGCAGTTCATATCAATGCCTTTAATTTCCCGGTCTGGGGCATGCTGGAAAAATGTGCAGTCAATTGGATGGCCGGCGTGCCTGCCGTGGTTTTACCTGCACCTTCGTCATCCTATCTTGCTGAAGCCGTAGCAAAGACCATTATCGATTCCGGAATTCTACCGGAAGGCACGTTACAGATCATCAATGGTACGGTTAAGAGCATATTGGATCATGTAGAATCGCAAGATGTAGTGACCTTTACAGGATCTGCCGAAACCGGAAGATTGCTTAAGGCCCATCCCCGGATTATAAATGAAGCAGTACCATTCAATATGGAGGCCGATTCCCTCAATGCTTCGGTTCTTGGTGAAGATGCCGTTCCCGGTACCCCTGAATTTGATCTTTTCATAAAAGAGGTTCGAAAGGAAATGACCGTTAAATGTGGACAAAAATGTACAGCTATCCGACGGATCATGGTTCCTGAAAAACTGCTTGAAGATGTTCAGATAGCATTGGGGCAGGCTCTGGATAAGGTAACGATTGGCGATCCAAGATTACAGGAAGTTCGCATGGGATCGCTTATAAGCAAAGAACAATTGACCGAAGTAAGAAATAGTGTCAAGGACATCGCTGAGAAGGCAAAAATAGTTTACGGTGACCTCGACAAGATCGAGACTGTTGGTGCCGATTCTAAGAAAGGTGCATTTATAAGTCCAATCCTTCTGAGGGAGGACAATCCGTTTAAAAATACAGCCGTTCATGAACGTGAAGCCTTTGGGCCCGTAAGTACCATAATGCCATATAAAACATTGGAAGAGGCTGTAGAACTTACGAAACTTGGAAAGGGGTCACTGGTGTCATCGATCGCTACTTATGACGATACTTTAGCCAAGGAATTTGTGATCAATGCTGCAAGTCATCATGGCAGGATATTGGTATTCAATCGAGAGAATGCAAAAGAAAGTACCGGACATGGATCGCCACTTCCGACATTGGTTCATGGTGGTCCGGGAAGGGCAGGAGGTGGAGAAGAAATGGGCGGTATGCGAGGGATTAAACATTACCTTCAAAGAACAGCCGTTCAAGGCACACCAACAACATTGACAGAAATAACCGGAATTTATCAGGCAGGCGGTGCGTACAAGGAGACCGAAAAGCACCCGTTTAAATACCATTGGGAGGATATTGAAACCGGAATGTCGCTGAAAACACACAGTCGCACTATCACCGATAGCGATATCATTAATTTCTCAAACTTAACTTGGGATCATTTTTATGCACATACGGATACGACGGCTCTCGAAGGAACGATTTTCGAAAGGCGTGCTGCCCATGGCTATTTCATCCTGGCGGCTGCTGCCGGTCTTTTCGTCTACCCTAACAAGGGGCCTGTTGCTGCCAATTACGGACTTGAGGATTGCAGGTTCCTCAGACCCATATATCACAATGATACCATATCGGTCAGGCTAACCTGTAAACAGAAGATCGATAGGGATACCCGCGGGCCGGAGCTGCCTGCCGGTATTGTTAAATGGTATGCAGAAGTATTCGACACACAGGACGAATTGGTAGCCATTGCCACGGTCTTGACCCTGGTTAAAAAGAAGAATCCGTTTAAGGTGATCAATGCACAAACGATCAGACAATACGTTTCGGCCTTAGAAGCCGAAACCAAACCAAAATGGGGGAGCATGAGCCCTCAACACATGCTTGAACACCTTGAGAACTCCCTTCAGATTGCAACCGAAAAGTTCGGCGTCGAAATTGAAACTCCGGAAAACATCCTTGAAAAGGTTCATGACTCTTTGTACAACCATAGGCCAATGCCAAGAAATTATGATGCCCCAAGGCAAATGCAGGATGAGATCAATTCGCTCAGCCATCAGGATTTTGATACAGCCAGGCAAAAATTCATCGAAGCCTATGATAGCTATGAGACCTTTTTCGAAGAGAATCCAAGTATAACAACTAAGAATGTGGTATTCGGTGAGCTAACGAAATTTGAATGGGACTTGTTCCATACCAAACATATGAATCATCATTTTGAACAATTTGGACTGCTATAGATTATGAAAGAAGCCTATGTAAACTTGAATACTGAAGACGGGATAGGATACGTCGAGTTCTTCCATCCTGCTCATAATTCATTGCCAACTGAATTGCTTGATGCACTTGCAGAAACCATCACTAAAGCGGGAAATGACGATGACATTAGAGTGATCGTGATAAAAAGTGGAGGAGACAGAACCTTTTGCGCAGGTGCAAGCTTTAATGAACTGGTTTCAATTGATGACCACGAATCCGGCAAGAAGTTCTTTTCCGGTTTTGCAAACGTGATCAATAGCATGCGACTTTGTCCAAAATTCATTATTGGCCGTGTACAGGGGAAAACAGTTGGCGGGGGTGTTGGGCTTGCTTCGGCCACAGATATTTGTTATGCAACGAAATATGCCGCTATAAAACTCAGCGAATTGAATGTAGGGATTGGCCCGTTTGTGGTAGGTCCTGCTGTTCAAAGAAAGATCGGATTGAGTGCAATGTCCCAGATCGCTATGGATGCCGATACGTTTTATCCTGCTGAATGGGCTTGTGCCAAAGGACTTTATGCCCAGATATTCGAAACTACCGAGGAAATGGATGAAGCCGTAGTGGTCTTTGCAAAAAAATTATGCGGATATAACCGGGATGCAATGCGTG
>CAJIBQ010000354.1_pt1 | contig 23651 bp, 21 predicted proteins | sample 9199391 | NCBI WGS metagenome assembly CAJIBQ01 (sample SAMEA7708309, study PRJEB35096) | sediment metagenome | biome: marine neritic benthic zone biome [ENVO:01000025]; feature: sediment [ENVO:00002007]; material: shallow marine sediment [ENVO:03000034] sea grass bed [ENVO_01000059] ... | reverse complement strand
TTATTGTTTAAGGTATGGTTAATATATCTTATTATCCCATACTGTCTTTAACTTTTTCTACTGCTTCTTTAACGTCATCAGTAGCACCTTTTACGGCGTCCTTGGCACCTTCAGCAGCACCTTCCACGGCTTCCTTGGCTTCCTTGGCAGCACCCTCAGCAGTATCAACTGCGCGTCCAACCGCGCCTTCTGCTTCTTCAGCAGCATCTTCAACGGCATCAACTGCTTCTTCTACAGCTTCTTCTGCAGCATCGGCAGCTTCTTCTACATTTTCAGCTTCACTTTTACACGATTCGCATGATGACAATGAGAAACAAAGGGCCAGGGCCATGAAACCATAAATAAATAGCTTTTTCATTTTTAGTGTTTTTAATGTTAATTATTCCTGCAATTAAAGGCTTCCTGCGAAAAATTACAATGTTTTTTTAACATTTTTTTCACATGAAATCCTTACTATTTACGAATGAAATCCATGATCTGGATCACGGCTCCGCGATTTTCTGAAATGTAAGTGCTATTCAATTGACCCATACGCTTACGTTGATCCTGGTTGGACATCAAATTATTTAAAGATGAATTGAAGCCTTCCTGATTATCAACGAATTGCATTCCGCCCCGCTCAATCATGGCAATGGCCTCCGGGAATCGTTCGTAATTCGGGCCAATAACTATCGGTATTCCAAAAACTGCAGCTTCAAGCGTATTGTGAAGTCCGCGTTTTCCGAAGCCACCCCCTATGTAGGCCAGGTCGGCATAATGGTAGGTTCTTGAAAGCAAGCCAACCACATCGAGAATGAGGACCTGTTTGGATCTCAACTCTTCCTGATTAAGTTGTGAATGCAAAACAGTTGGCCTGTTAATTTGAGCCTGCAGGGCCTGGATCTGAGATGGCTTGATGTTATGTGGTGCAATGACGAATTTCAGGTCCTCTTCGCTTTGATTGATGAAATCCACAAGCAAGGCTTCACCTTCCGGCCAGGTGCTTCCGGCTACTATACAGAAATCATCGCCTTTGAAGGTCTCCAAAAATTCAAGTCGATTGTCGAGCTTCAACTGCTGGCTTACCCGATCGAAGCGGGTATCCCCGGACAGTTCAACTTGGGTGATACCGGCTTTCCCTAAAAGTTGTAATGAAATATGATTTTGTACGAAGATCCTGTCGAAGGCACCAAAAGCTTTAAGCATCCATCGCCCATTACTCTTAAAATAACTTTGGTCTTCACGAAATACAGCCGATATCAATATCGACCGAATACTTCGTTCCTGCAGTTCGAATAAATAATTGGGCCAGATCTCGTATTTCACAAAAACCACCAATTCAGGATGCACCAGGTCCAGGAACTTGCGAACATTTTTGCTCGTATCCAAAGGAAGGTAAACCACTACATCGGCCAGTGGGCTATTCTTCTTGATCTCATAACCGGATGGTGAAAAAAATGACAGGACGATTTTATGCTGTGGATACTCCTCTTTTATGGCTTCAAATACAGGGACGCCCTGTTCATATTCACCAAGTGAAGCGCAATGAAACCAAATGACTTTATCATCATTTGAAATGGTCGATCTCAGCTTTGGAAAAGTTTGCTTTCTGCCTGCCATTCCCAACCCGATCTTCTTATTGAATGGCGCTATAACATTGAGATGAAACTGCGCGATATGCGTTAGGATGTTATACAGGTTTCGCAAGCCGAATTCTTTGAAGCTAAAATACATTGTTTCCATTAATTGATTGGCTTTAGATGGATGATTTTTGTATTTTCGCTACCTATGAAAAAAATACAGATGGTTGACCTGAAAGGTCAATATGAACGTATTAAAAAAGAGGTGGATGATTCGGTGATGGAAGTGATAGAATCCACTGCTTTTATCAACGGACCAAAGGTCCACGACTTCCAGAAAAACTTAGAAGATTATCTCGGTGTTAAGCATGTTATTCCATGTGCCAATGGAACCGATGCCTTACAGATCGCGATGATGGGCCTGGGTCTTGAACCAGGCGATGAGGTCATCACTGCAGATTTTACTTTTGCAGCAACGGTTGAGGTCATTGCCCTTTTAGGCTTGACCCCGGTTTTGGTTGATGTTTACCCGGATTCTTTCAATATAGATATCGAGGCTATTAAAAAAGCTATTACATCGAGGACCAAAGCCATAGTACCGGTTCATTTATTTGGTAAGTGTGCGGATATGGATGCCATAATGGAAATAGCAGATGCCCACGGACTTTTTGTTATTGAAGATAATGCGCAGGCCATCGGAGCAACTTATACATCTGGAGATGGGAGCAAGTACAAAGCCGGAACTATAGGGCATGTTGGCTGTACGTCCTTCTTTCCTTCGAAAAACCTGGGATGCTATGGTGACGGAGGTGCCTTGTTTACCAATGATGATGAATTGGCTCACTCCATAAGAGGCATTGTAAACCATGGGATGTACAGAAGGTACTATCACGATGTGGTGGGTGTTAATTCCAGGCTGGATTCGATTCAGGCGGTTGTTTTGAATTCCAAATTGCAGCGACTGGATCTTTATAATCTTGCTCGCCGGCAGGCCGCGAAACAGTACAATGAAGCTTTTAAATCGGAACCGAAAATTACAACTCCGCTAGCTAACCCGGAATGCGATGGTATATGCGACACCTGCGACTGCCATGTGTTTCATCAGTATACATTGAAGATCACCGATGCCGATCGGGATTCGCTGGTTGAGCATTTGAATGATAAAGGTATTCCATGTGGGGTATATTACCCGGTTCCGCTTCACCGCCAGAAAGCCTATGAGGATGATCGGTATGATGAATCGGATTTTGAAGTGACCAATATGCTTGTTGATCAGGTGATCTCCTTACCCATGCATACGGAATTGGATGATGAACAGATCGAATACATTACGAATGCTGTCAAAGAATTTGTGAATGCGTAAAGTTGTAGTAACAGGCGGGCTGGGGTTCATCGGTTCGCATACAGCAATTGAATTGCACGATCAGGGATATGAGGTTATCATAATTGATGACCTGTCGAACTCCACTATTGAAACCTTGGGCCGAATAGCCGAAATAACCGGTCATAAACCACAATTTGAGCAATTTGATATCCGTGATAAGGCCAGGCTTCAGCAATTCTTTTCCAGTCACAAGGACATACAGGGGATCATTCATTTTGCGGCCAGTAAGGCGGTTGGTGAAAGTGTGGAAAATCCTTTACTGTATTACGAAAACAATGTCAATGCATTGGTCTACCTGATGCAGGAGATCTGTAAACTGGATTCGGCTCCTTTTATTTTTAGCTCATCTTGTACGGTTTATGGACAGTCTGAGCAAATGCCAATTACAGAATCTGCTCCCGTACAAACTGCAGCCTCTCCTTATGGAAACACCAAACAGATAGGTGAGGAGATCGTAGCCGATAGTTGCCGGGCATATTCACAATTACAAGCTATTTCCTTAAGATACTTTAATCCTATTGGTGCTCATCAAAGCACAAAACTCGGTGAATTACCCCTGGGCATACCTAATAACCTGGTACCGTTTATCACCCAGACAGCCATTGGCAAACGTGAAAAATTGTTGGTCTTTGGCGATGATTACGATACACCGGATGGTACCTGTATCAGGGATTATATCCATGTAGTGGATCTGGCCAAGGCACATATCGTTGCCCTTGAGCGTTTGTGGGAAGCTAAGAACAAGTCCAATTTCGAGATATTCAATTTGGGAACTGGTAAGGGGAGTTCGGTCCTGGATGTGATCAATTCCTTTGAACGAGTGTCCGGTATGAAATTGAATTACGAGATAACAGCCAGAAGGGCAGGTGATGTGGCCGTAGCATATGCCGATACCACTCTTGCCAATGAAGAGATGGGGTGGAAAGCCGAACTTTCACTGGACGATGCCATGCGAGATTCATGGAACTGGGAAAAATATCTGAAAGATAATTCTTGAGAAAATAAAACACTAAAATTCCAACCGATGAGATATATACTAACCGTCCTTGCCCTGTGTCTATCAATTAACCTGATTGCACAGGATACGTATTTACACTGTGGTAAAATAATCGATGTAAAAAACGGTAAAGTGGTCAACAACATGACCATTGTTGTTTCTGGGAACAGTATTAGCCAGGTCCTTGATGGTTTTGTTGAGCCCAATTCGAATGGGGCAGAAGTCATCGACCTGAAGGACAAGACCGTGATGCCTGGTTTGATCGATATGCACGTGCATATTGAAAATGAAACCAATCCGAGACGGTACATTGACCGATTTACGAAAAATGAAGCCGATGTGGCTTTTGGTTCTGTAAAATATGCCAAGCGAACTTTAATGGCCGGGTTTACAACAGTGAGAGACCTTGGTGGTTCCGGGGTGAACATCTCCTTGCGAAATGCCATCGCGGCAGGTGAGATCAAAGGCCCCAGGATAATCACTGCCGGCAAAGGTATCGGAACGACTGGTGGGCATGCAGATCCAACCAATGGGATGCGAAAAGACCTAATGGGCGATCCCGGACCAAAAGAAGGTGTAATCAATAGTGTGGATGATGCGAAGAAAGCAGTTCGTCAACGTTATAAAGATGGAGCAGATGTGATTAAGATCACAGCTACAGGAGGCGTGCTCAGTGTGGCCAAAAGTGGAGAAAATCCACAGTTTACTTTGGAAGAGGTCAAAGCTATTTGTGAAACAGCAAAGGATTATGGTATGACCATAGCTGCACATGCCCATGGTGATGAAGGGATGAGGCGTGCAGTTCTAGGAGGAGTTACCACCATTGAACACGGCACCAAAATGAGTGAAAAGACCATGGAATTGATGATTGAAATGGGGACCTATTATGTGCCGACGATCACCGCAGGGAAACAGGTCATGGAAAAGGCAAAGATCCCGGGTTACTTTCCGGAGATCATCGTGCCAAAGGCACTTGAGATTGGGCCTCTTATCCAGGGAACATTTGAAAAAGCATATAAGAAAGGTGTGAAAATCGCTTTTGGAACAGATGCAGGCGTATTCCCTCATGGCGAAAATGGAAAAGAATTCGGATATATGGTTGAAGGCGGGATGCCTGCCATGGAGGCCATTCAATCGGCAACGATGACCAATGCAAAAGTACTAGGTATGGCCGATCAACTCGGACAGTTAGAAACCGGTTTTATCGCAGATATCGTTGCAACAGATGATAATCCGATCAATGATATATCGACTATGGAACGCGTTTCCTTCGTGATGAAGGAAGGAAAGGTCTATAAAAAATAAAAATTTAATTTAGAAATCTCCTATGCCTCGGATTCAGTCCGGGGCTTTTTTTTGTAAATAAAACTGGCCACCACGATTGCGATCAATCCGGATGTAACCGATACGTCGGCAATATTAAAGATGCCGGTCTTAAAAACGCCACCCAGGTCAATATGCAGGAAATCGGTAACCGACCCATATACAGCCCGGTCGAAGACATTGGCAATTCCACCCCCGAGGATACAGCAAAAGCCGATAAGGGACATGCGGTCCAGCCCCTTTTCTTTAAAGACATATCTTAAAACGATGGACAAGACGATAATGGGTAAAAGCAACAGGACTATAAATTTTATCGTTGGATTCAGATCACTGCCCATTCCCAGGAAAGCACCTGCATTTTCTACGTTGGTGAGAATAAATTTCTTGCCGATTATTTCCGATTCGGAATAGGGGTCAACATTGGCCCGAACCACGAACTTGGAGATCTGATCGATCGAGATGTTAAAAACGATCAGTAAAATGATAAAGACTGAACGACCGGATGCCATAATTATGCTTCCATTGTTACGCTGAGAGAATTGGTCTCTGCACTCCTGTCGATCTTGCGCACCAAACCTTGAAGGACATTACCGGGTCCAACCTCGGTGAAACTGCTCGCTCCATCTGCTATCATTTGCCGGACAGACTGAGTCCATTTTACCGGAGCCGTTAATTGGGCAATGAGATTGGCTTTGATCGCTTCGGGATCCGTTACGGCATTTGCCGTTACATTCTGGTAGATCGGACAAGTGGGTTGATCAAAGGAAGTGGCTTCAATTGCCGCTGCCAGCTCTTCCCTTGCAGGTTCCATAAGCGGAGAATGAAATGCTCCGCCAACAGGCAATAACAAAGCCCGACGTGCCCCTTCGGCCGTAAGCGCTTCACAGGCCTTATTTACAGCATCGATCTCTCCTGAAATAACCAACTGCCCCGGGCAGTTATAATTTGCCGCAACAACAATGCCTTCGGTCAAAGCACATACCTTTTCAACCACATCGTCATCCAATCCCAATACGGCGGCCATGGTACTTGGCTGGAATTCACAAGCCTTTTGCATGGCTTGAGCGCGCTGCGATACCAGCTTTAATCCATCTTCGAACTGCAGACATCCGTTGGCAACCAGCGCCGAGAATTCACCAAGGGAATGCCCTGCTACCATATCCGGACTAAAATCGGACCCTGCAATTTTGGCAAGAATCACAGAATGGAGGAAGATCGCAGGTTGGGTAACCTTGGTCTGTTTCAGGTCTTCGTCTGTCCCTTCGAACATCACATCGGTAATGCTGAATCCTAAAATATCATTGGCTTGTTCAAAAAGCTCCTGTGCCATTGGATTGGACTCGTAAAGATCCAAGCCCATCCCGGAAAATTGTGCGCCCTGACCAGGGAAAATATATGCCTTCATCTAGTTTTTAGTTTGGTGCTGCAAAAATAGGAATAAAAACCTTTTCCCTAAGGAATATACCCATAAAGTAAACCTTCATCAATTCTAATCTTCAGTTGAGAAAAACCTTTGTACATCAACGGCAAAGCACTCGCGCCAAACATCCCAGTCATGGCCTCCATCTACTTTCGAAACCTCATGTTCAATACCCAGGCTATCGAATTTGGATTTGAGTTCATCTACTACATCAACAATTTGATAACGATCATCATCACCTGTAGATATGTAAAATTTTGGTAGTTCATCTATGGCCAGACCTTTTTCCAATAGGGCTATGTATGAGAAAGCCTGCCAGATGGAATCGCTGAATACGCCACGGTCCAAATACAAATCGATCTTTCGTGAGGAGGAGTTCATGGGTGGAGAAGGATAATAAGCTGCCGGGCTTAATAAAATTGAACTGTTGAAGAATTCAGGGTACTTCAGAGAGAATCTCAAAGCGCCGTATCCACCAGCAGAATTACCGATAATAAACCGATTTGACCTATGGATGTTTGCATCTAGGCTTTGTTCAAAAAAGGGAATGAATTCATCAACATAAATGGCTTCCATATTGGTGTAACGGTCTATATACCAACTATTAGCTGCATCCAATGAAACTGCAATTAGTGGTGGAATAAGGTCCTTGGATATCAGGCTATCCAGCAGGTATTGAACGTGTCCTTCTTCTTGGGAAAACCAATCGTCATCGGAGCCACCATGACCGTGAAGCAGATAGAGAATAGGATAGGAATTGTCTTTTGAATAATTCTCTGGATAATAAACCCGATAGGCTCTGGGTGCGGACTCCTGTTCAGATTGAAAAGACTGTATATGTACCGTGGATTTTGAGAATGCTGTTTCGGTTGTCCGTTTATGCCGGCAACCAAACATTAACAGAGACAAAACCAATATGTGCCAAATCGTTGATTTCAACGCCTAACATAAGTTATAAAGGAGAAGGCATAATCGTGCTCTTCATCTTTTTCGTGCTTGACCCGGGATTGTTCCTGCCATACCGCTGCATCGATCTCCGGGAAAAAGGTGTCGGCATTCTCGAAATGATGATGCACTCTTGTAATTTCGATCTTATCTGCCAAAGGCATAGCCAGTTTATAGATCTCCCCACCTCCGATAATGAATGGCTGCGTGTCGTCCTTTGCCAATTGAATGGCCTTTTCCAGTGAACTAGCCACTTCTATACCCTGAGGCACTACATAATCGGGTTGCCTGGATATAACTACATGTTTTCTATTGGGAAGAGGTTGCTCAAAGCTCTCAAAAGTCTTACGGCCCATAATAATATGATGACCGGAGGTGAGGGATTTGAAGCGTTTCAAATCGTCCGAAAGGTGCCATATCAGTTTATTGTCCTTGCCAATGCTATTGTTCTCGCCGGCAGCAACAATAATGGTCAACACATTGGACTTTTCTTCCTCTTCCAGGCTTTCCCGGTAAGCTTCGCTTTCGGCCATCAGTTTTTCTTCCTTGACCATCTCGCGTTTCATCGCATCGATACGCGCACGCTGCATATTATAGAGCTTATCGAGCTGCTGTTTTTCCCAGACCTTTCCCATAAATCGGTTTGTGACAAAGACATTGAACAAATGATACAGGAATAAAAACAACCAGATAATGATGGCAAATACGAACCATTCCTTTCCCAGAATGGTAAAGTCCTTTCCAAGCCCCAGAATGGTATTGGCTACGATCAAAAACAGTGCGCCGATAAGAAAAATGACGAAGTGAACGAACAGCCTTTTTTTCTGCTTTACCCTTTTCTGGGCATTTTCAATAAGTTCGAGTTGTTCCTTATCGATCTCGGCCTTGGCTTTCTTCTTTCCGAACATGAATTCTTTTTTAAATCGTTATAAAGGTACTGCTTTTGCAAATATGGATGTTAAATATAAAGGACAATGGGATGATCATCTATTTCGAAAACGATATAGTTGAAAATCAGAGGAATACAGCTCGTAATTAGATTGCGAATTTCAAATTTTATCTGGTAAAAAATTCACAATATTAAATCTGAGTAACCTTAAAATTGCCAAATTGATAAATCTTCTCGAAAACAGGTCAAAAGTATTTGAGGGGGACTTTTTGTTATCTAATTTTGCCTCTTAAATCATTCAAAAGATGGCAATTAAAAAACAGTATTTAAAAAGTAAGCCGGTGTGTAAAGTGACCTTTACCTTGCCAGCTAAAGAAGCTAACAATGTAGCCCTGGTTGGAAACTTCAACGAGTGGAATACTGAAGCTACAGAGTTGAAAAAACTAAAGAACGGTACATTCAAAACTACCGTAGATTTAGAAGCAGAAAATTCCTATGAATTCAGATATGTTGTTGATGGTGTTTATATCAATGACGATCAGGCGGATACTTATGCCTGGAACGAATACGCCGGTGCAGAAAACGGCGTATTGAATTTATAGTTTATTATTTTGGGTAGTAAAAAGGGCTTCGTACGAAGCCCTTTTTTTATACTGCTACAACACCTTTTATACGCGGGTGTGGGTCATAATCGACCAATTCAAAATCTTCATAAGTAAATTCAAAGATGTCCTTGACCTCAGGATTCAGGATCATTTTTGGCAATGGCCTTGGATCCCTGCTTAATTGAAGGGTCAATTGCTCCAAATGATTGCTATAGACATGTGCATCCCCAAATGTATGTATGAACTCCCCGGGTTCATATCCACAAACCTGGGCCATCATCATGGTGAGTAATGCATAAGAAGCGATGTTAAAAGGAACCCCAAGAAAAATGTCTGCACTACGCTGGTACAATTGGCAGGATAGTTTACCATCGGCCACATAGAACTGAAAGAAGGCGTGGCATGGTGGTAAAGCGGCCTTGCCATTTGCCACGTTCTCCCCAAAGGAAAGGGAGGTATCTGGTAATACAGAAGGATTCCAGGCAGATACAAGCATGCGCCTGCTATCGGGATTTGTTTTAAGCTTTTCTACCACTTCCCTGATCTGATCGATTTCATCGCCGTTCCAATTGCGCCATTGGTATCCATAAACCGGACCGAGGTCGCCATTGTCGTCGGCCCATTCGTTCCAAATACGTACGCCGTTTTCATTCAGGTAATCGATATTGGTGTCGCCTTTCAAAAACCAAAGCAATTCATGTATGATGGATTTCAGGTGAAGCTTCTTGGTGGTTACCATAGGAAAGCCTTCACTCAAGTCGAATCGCATTTGATAACCGAACACACTTTTGGTTCCTGTACCGGTACGGTCTGCCTTTGAATTGCCTTTCTCCAAAACGTACTTGACAAGATCATGATATTGTTTCATTCGCTGATTTATTTGTCGGATTTAAAAGTAAAAAATTCGAAAACTGGACAACAGCCGAGGGCCAATTTTTAATCAAAAGTTATTAACCAATAATCATACCGGCAATGGTTGCCGAGAGCAGCGAAGCCACAGTACCCCCAATCAGTGCCCTAATGCCAAATTCAGAAAGCGTTTTGCGCTGACCCGGTGCCAATGATCCTATACCCCCAATCTGGATCCCGATGGATGCGAAGTTTGCAAAACCACAGAGCATATAGGTTGCCATAATTATGGATTTCTCATATTTGAGATGAAGTAAATTGGCAGCATCCTTTAACTCGGCCAATTGAATATAACCTACAAATTCACTGGCTACCAATTTGATCCCGAGCAATTGACCCATCAGGGCCATATCTTCCTTTGCCACGCCGATCAACCACATCAAGGGTGCAAATGCATATCCCAGTATAAACTCGAGTGAGAACGATTCATAGGCGGTATTATCAGCAACCCAGCCGTTCAGTGTGGTGACATCGCCAACCCATGACAGAATGCCGTTGATCATGGCAATGAATGCCAGGAAAACCAGCAGCATCGCACCAACATTTACGGCAAGCTTAAGCCCTTCAGATGTACCATTTGCGATTGCATCAAGTATATTTGAACCGATATTTTCCTGGGTGATCTTGATGTCGGAATCGATTGGATGTTCTTGTGGATACAATATTTTCGAGATTACAATGGCACCCGGTGCTGCCATTACCGAGGCTGTAAGCAAGTGCTTCGCATAAAAAATTCGCATGGCTTCGTCTTCACCACCCAGGAATCCAATGTATGCCGCTAAAACGCCACCTGCAACTGTGGCCATACCGCCGATCATCACCAGTAAAATTTCTGACCTGGTCATTTTTTCAAGGTAGGCTTTGATCATTAGTGGTGATTCGGTTTGCCCAAGAAAAATATTACCGGCAACACTTAAACTTTCCGCCCCTGATATTTGTAATATTTTGGTGAGTAACCAGGCCAAACCCTTAACGATCTTCTGAATAACACCCAGGTAAAACAAGACCGAGGTCAATGCAGAAAAGAATATGATGGTGGGCAAGATGGAAACAGCAAATGTCATCAACGCATCGGCTATTTCATTAGTTTCAAAGGCTGCAAACAGGAATTTGGTTCCCGCCATGGTGAAATCGAGTATAGCAACGAACAAACTGCCAACCCACTCAAAAGCCTTCTGAATAAATGGTACCTTCAATACGCCTACGGCCAGCGCCAATTGACCAAGCAACCCAAAACCTACAGTACGCCAGTTGATTGCCTTGCGATTTTTGCTGAGCAAATAGGCCAAAAGGAGTAACACCAGCATTCCAAGTGCTCCTCGTGCCAAACTGCTCATATTGAAGCCTTCAGATGGGACTGCGGTGGAAACTGCCGGTGGATTGTAGGGTACAAAGCTGTAAAGCACCCCTTTTTCCCTGAATGCAAGCGTTGAGTCCGTAAGTTGGGTAACCTTAAACCTCCTGATGGTGTCATTTGGCTTATCGTGGAATAAAACGAGTAATTTATTTTGATAAATATAGTTTCCCGAAGCCTCCAGGTTTTCCTGGGCTTCAATCGAATAATTGAATTCGCCTTCCGAAAGGTTGAACCTGTCGGTTTCTTTATTGATCTTAAAAAGAGTTTCCCCTGTGGATTCTTCAGAAATGGATTCGAATGACCAGTCCCTGTCAATGTTTTGTGAGAAGCTCGTAATCAGTCCAAAACCAACAAGCACCAGGCCGAAAAGGAACTTCTTCATACAATGGGATTAATTGCGTTTGGAAATCTCATCTCTTATCCTTGCAGCAGCTTCGTAATCTTCGTTTGCCACAGCCTTATCCAGAAGTTTATGCAGTTCTTCCAGCGTCTTAACTTTCAGGCTTTCTTCAGATTTGGATTCAATTTCTTCAGCTACCATCTCATCCAATAGGATATTATCTTCGGCATCTTCCTTCTTCGGACTTACCTTAAGGTAAATACCTGCCTTATCCAGAATGTTTTTGTAGGTAAAGATCGGTGCGCTGAACCTAAGTGCCAGTGCAATGGCATCGCTTGTCCGTGCATCGATGATCTCCTCTATTTTGTCCCTTTCGCAGATCAGGGAAGAATAAAAAACGCCATCCACCAATTTATGGATGATGACCTGTTTCACAACAATATCGAATCGATCGGAAAAGTTTTTGAAAAGGTCATGAGTAAGTGGTCGCGGAGGTTTTATCTCTTTTTCAAGGGCTATAGCTATAGATTGTGCTTCAAAGGCTCCAATGACAATAGGAAGTTTTCTGTCGCCATCAACTTCACTAAGAATAAGTGCATAGGCTCCGTTCTGTGTTTGACTATAAGAAATCCCTTTAATATTCAGACGCACTAAACTCATAATAGCACACAAAGAACTGCTTAAATTAGGACTTTAACAAATGAGATTGGAGGAATTCCGAATTTGGGTCTTAATTTAATCAGTGGGTTTATTGTACAAGTTAAAAAATTTATGCGTTCTGGGCCTTAAAATCTTTCAATTTTTGAATAAGAGCAGGTACCACTTCGAAGGCGTCACCGACAACCCCATAATCGGCTGCTTTAAAAAATGGAGCTTCGGGATCCGTGTTTATCACAACCTTGACTTTGGAAGCGTTAATTCCGGCTAAATGCTGTATGGCTCCTGATATTCCTATGGCGATATAAAGATTAGAGGCAACAGGCTTTCCGGTCTGTCCAACATGCTCGCTATGCGGACGCCATCCAAGGTCGGATACAGGCTTTGAACAGGCCGTTGCTGCACCTAAAACATCCGCCAATTCTTCAATCATGCCCCAGTTTTCAGGACCTTTTAGGCCCCTGCCTCCTGAGACTACGATCTCGGCATCTGCAATGCTTACTTTTCCAGCTGCTTTATCGACCGAATCCACCTTTAAATTCGAACTGATGGTGTCTGAAGAAAAAGACTCGGTTGTCATGCTTGTTGGGTTCTCATGAAGTCCATATGCATTCTTTGACAGCCCGATTACTTTATTTTCTGAAACGATCTGAGTATGGCTAAAGGCTTTGTTCGAAAAGGCCGTTCGCCTTACCGTAAACGGTGCAGTCTGAGAAGGTATTTCAACTACATTAGATACGTAGGCCGCGTCCAGATTAACAGCCAAAATGGACGACAGGTATTTGCTGTCGGCAGTCGAACTCATGATCACTACCGAAGACTGGGTTGAGGCAGCAACCTTTGCAATGACATCTGCATAAATATGGGCGTTAAAGTCGCCATCCAGGTCTACCTTCAGTAATTTATTTACGCCATAATTGGCCAATTCCGATCCATCCTCGGCGTTGATCGCTACAGCCACCACATCGGTCCCCATCTGCTCTGCTACAGCATGGGCATAAGAGGCCACTTCCAATCCGGCTTTCTTTATTTTTCCTTTTTCTGATTCTGTATATACTAATACCGACATATTTCTTTCTTTAGAGCTTAAATTACCTTGGCTTCGTTATGTAAAAGGTTGATGAGTTGATCGAGGTCGTCAGGATCAACGAGTTTCACCGCGCCTTTTGGCACAGGTTTTTCGAATTGAGTCACTTGTGTTCCGGCTGTCTTGCCTTCAGGCTCGGTAACATTAAGCGGTTTTTTCCTGGCCATCATGATCCCACGCATATTTGGAATACGCAGATCGGTTTCTTCTACCAATCCTTTTTGACCACCAATGACCAACGGCAGCGTTGTTGATATGGTTTCCTTTCCACCATCCATTTCTCTTATGGCAGTAGCATTCTGACCTTCGATTTCCAGACCGATACAGTTGTTCACAAAATTTGCATTTATAAGTGCGGCCAGCATGCCAGGAACCATACCTCCGTTGTAATCGATAGACTCCCGACCTGCTATAATAAGATCGTAACCGTTATTTCGGGCCACATTGGCGAGTTCGTGGGCTACCTGCATGCCGTCCATAGCTGCGGTATTAACACGTATCGCAGCATCGGCACCAATGGCCAGGGCCTTCCTCAGGGTAGGTTCGGTTTCCGGACCACCTACTGAGATCACATCTATTGAAGCACCTTGTTTTTCCTTGAACCACATGGCACGTGTAAGTCCGAATTCATCATTCGGATTGATCACGAACTGCACCCCGTTTTGATCGAATTTGCTATCGTTTTCGATAAAATTGATCTTGGATGTGGTGTCAGGAACATGACTGATACAAACTAATATTTTCATCCGTAAAAAGCGTTAAATTTTCAGTTGATTTTAGCGGGTACGAAGGTACACATTTTTAGATTAATTTCCTATGCACGCATAATAAATTTTTGACTTTTTCAATTTCAAATTGTTGTTTAATAATTACTATTTTTGCCATTCACCTATCAATGGTTATATGAGAACAATTCAGTTTAGGGAGGCTATTGCTGAAGCCATGAGTGAAGAGATGCGAAGGGATGAAAGCATATACCTCATGGGAGAGGAAGTTGCCGAATACAACGGCGCCTACAAAGCGTCTAAAGGCATGCTCGATGAATTCGGTGCTAAACGCGTCATAGATACACCCATTTCCGAACTTGGTTTTGCAGGTGTGGCCATTGGCTCAACCATGACCGGAAACCGACCAATTGTCGAATATATGACCTTTAACTTCTCATTGGTTGGTATTGACCAGATCATAAATAATGCCGCCAAGATCAGGCAGATGTCTGGCGGGCAATTCAAATGCCCGATCGTTTTTCGCGGACCTACGGCCTCAGCAGGTCAATTGGCTGCCACCCATTCACAGGCCTTCGAAAGTTGGTTCGCAAATACACCGGGTTTAAAAGTGATCGTACCGTCTAACCCTTATGATGCCAAAGGGCTTTTGAAAGCAGCTATTCGGGATGATGATCCCGTGATCTTCATGGAAAGCGAGCAAATGTATGGAGATAGGGGTGAGGTACCCGATGGCGAATATATATTACCTATTGGTGTTGCAGATATAAAGAGAAGTGGAAAGGACGTCACTGTGGTTTCCTTCGGAAAGATCATCAAGGAAGCCTACAAAGCAGCTGATGAATTGGAAAAAGAAGGCATTTCCTGTGAGATCATCGACTTGCGGACTGTACGTCCATTGGACGATAATGCCATTCTCGAATCGGTTAAAAAAACAAACAGACTGGTGATTCTGGAAGAAGCCTGGCCGTTTGGCAATGTGGCAACAGAAATTACTTATCTAGTACAGTCGCAGGCTTTTGATTATTTGGATGCGCCCATAGAAAAGATCAATACAGCCGACACACCTGCACCATATTCGCCGGTGTTGTTCAAGGAATGGATCCCGAATCATGAAGATGTGATCAAAGCCGTGAAAAAGGTGATGTACCAATAATTCGAGAAATTCCCCGTTATAAAAATCTCCTTATGATCCTTTCTTAGCTTTAGGTAAACCAACTATATGAAGGCCTACATCATTTGTCTTTTCTGCTTGCTTTTTACTTCAATAGTCTTCGCACAGACCAAGGTCGAAGGGCATATTTATGACGAGTTTGGTGATCCGGTTCCCTTTGCCAATGTAATCTTCAAGAATTCTTCGGAAGGAACAATCACGGATGAAAACGGCCGTTTTTACCTGGAATCATCCGAGAAATGGGATACGCTAATCATTTCCTTCATCGGGTATCAAACGCTTGAGATCCCTCTTGAAAGTCGCATTCTTTTTGATCTGAAGTTAACGCTAATCGAAGAAGCCAATACTTTGGACGAGGTGGTCATCATCCGGGGAAAGCAGCCCAAAAAGAATAATCCGGCGATCGATCTTTTGAGACTCATTTGGGAGAACCGGAGGTCAAACGGATTGAACCGGTTCGATCAATATGTATACGATAAATACGAGAAAGTTGAGTTCGATATCAATACTGTGGACAGTTCGCTCGTCAAGAGCAGACTTTTCAGGGGAATGGAATTCATCTTTGACCAGGTCGATACATCCAGTGTTACGGGAAAAACCTATCTGCCGATTTTCATTAATGAGGCTGTTTCAAAAGTATATGGTGATAATCTGATCGATAAAGAAAAAGAAATCCTGGAAGGGAACAAGAACTCGGGATTTAGTGATAACCAGATCATCATCGATTTCATTGACGATCTCTATTCAGATTATAACATCTACGATAACTACATCAAGTTATTTGATAAAAGCTTTGTCAGTCCTTTGTCAACAACAGGCGTGAACAATTACAATTATGTGTTGTCAGACAGTGCGTTTATAGACAATAAATGGTGTTATAATGTCATCTATTATCCAAGGCGAAAGAATGAGCTGACATTTCAAGGCGATTTCTGGGTAAACGATTCTACATATGCCGTAAAGGAAATAAATCTGCAGGCGGTAAAAAGCGCCAATATCAACTGGGTAAAAGACATTTATATTGAACGTGAGTACGAGTTGCTTGGTGATTCGCTCTTCCTCATAAAGCGGGACTATATGCTTTCCGATTTTGCCATTAACAAAAAAGAAGAGGCAAGAGGTGTTTACGGCAAACGGACCACGTTTTATGATAATTACCAATTCGACATTCCCAAGGAAAAGGACTTTTATGACGAAAAAGTCTATGAATTTGATAGTTCGGTATATGAAAGGGAGGATGAATTCTGGGAACAGAATAGAATGGAGGAACTCAGCAAAGACGAACGTGGCGTTTATAAAATGCTGGATACCCTTAAGACAAACCGGAAATTCAGGTCATTGTACAAAATTGGCAGCGTACTGTCCTCTGGTTATATTGAATTCACAAAGTTAAATTTTGACTTTGGACCGTTGTATAAATCCGTGAGGTACAATGCTGTGGAAGGACTGAGGCTACGGGCCGGTGGTCGTACGTATTTCGGCAGGAATGATCCCTGGCGAATAGAAGGCTTCCTGGCGTATGGCGAGAAGGACAATAAATTTAAATATGCCTTATCTGGCAAATGGTTACTGGATAAAAAAACACGTTTGATCATCTCGGGCGGGAATAGGCGAGATGTGGAGCAAATTGGTGGTAGCCTTACAGCCTCAACCGATGTTCTTGGCCAAAACCGGGCTTCGGCTGTCTCTGGCTTTGGAACGGGCAATGATAAATTGACTACCCTGAATTTGTCAGTGCTCAATATCGAAATGGAACCGGTAAAAAACCTTGTTTTAAGTATTGGAGGCAATTACCGGACACTGGAATCGGCATCGGAAACCTTCAGTTTGGATTATTTTGATCCCAGGGAACCCGGTACGATCTCAGATGAGGTAAGGCAATATGAGACCAATATTGCATTGTTCTATTATCCGGGCAGGAAAATGACCGGTTATGGGGTTGAACGCTATGAGGCGAACGATTATTACTCTCGTTTTTTTGCCCAGCTTAGCCTGGGATCGGAAAGTTTGTTCAACAGTGACTTCAAATACACCAAACTTCAATTCTCTTACAGCCAACCCTGGCAGATCGGAGGCTTTGGAAGGCTTTACACCACCGTTGAGGCCGGTAAGATATTTGGGGATGTTCCTCTTGGATTATTGAGTGTAGTCCCAGGTAATGAGTCTGTTTTTTCGGGCTATAATGTGTTTACGCAACTGGACTTTTATGAATTCATAACGGATACCTATACGTCGGTTTATCTACTTCACAATTTCAATGGACGGCTTTTTTCGAGGATTCCGCTCTTAAGAAAGTTAAACTTAAGAGAATTTGTGAGTTTGCGTGGTGTGTGGGGTGACATATCCCAGGGCAATATCGATTTGAATGCCTCCGGACTGGAATACCTTGCTCCAAATGACAAGATCTATTATGAGTATGGGTTCGGAATTGGAAATATCTTTAAGTTCATCCGTGTGGATTTTAATTGGCGGGGTAATTATTTAGAGCTGCCAGATGCCAAGAAATTTAGGGTCACTATAGCCCTGGGCTTTCATTTTTGATCTTCATGCCATTTCATTGAAGCTAATACAGACCTTCCGATTCCATGAGAAAACTCATCATAATTCATCGGGGTTTTATCTGGGCATAGCTTTTTTTTATCAGGCATATTTTACTATTTTTGCCGCGTTTAAAAATTAAATAATCAACACATGGAATTATTTGTAAAACTATTACCTGCCTTTGGTGTTTTGGGACTACTCTTTGTAATCGTTAAAAATGCCTGGGTTTCTAAACAGGAAGTTGGCGAAGAGAACATGGCCAGAATAGCAAAGAATATCGCAGACGGTGCGATGTCCTTTCTAAAGGCCGAGTATAAGGTCCTTTCGATTTTTGTAATTGCTGTAGCTATTCTGCTCTGGTTCAAAGGTGAATCGGAAACCGGTTCGAATGGTTTAGTCGCTGTGTCATTCATAGTAGGAGCTATTTGTTCAGGACTTGCCGGATTCATAGGCATGAAGGCAGCAACAAAAGCCAACGTCAGGACGACCAATGCAGCACGTACTTCTTTAGGAAAAGCTCTTGAAGTAGCATTTGCCGGTGGTTCTGTTATGGGACTAGGGGTTGTAGGACTAGGTGTTTTGGGCTTAAGTGGTCTATTCGCCATCTACAACACTCAAGGCTGGGGTATTTCAGAAATTCTTAATGTGTTATCGGGCTTTTCGTTAGGAGCCTCTTCAATTGCATTGTTTGCGCGTGTTGGTGGCGGTATTTATACCAAAGCCGCTGATGTTGGTGCAGATCTAGTTGGAAAGGTTGAAGCAGGGATCCCTGAAGACCACCCGCTGAATCCAGCAACTATTGCTGATAACGTTGGTGATAATGTTGGAGATGTTGCAGGAATGGGAGCGGATCTATTCGAGTCCTATGTTGGATCGATCATCGGTACCATGGTTTTGGGAGCCTTGATCATCACTCCTGAATTCAACGGCTTAGGTGCTGTTTATTTACCACTTGGATTAGCTGCAGTAGGAATCGTAATGTCCATCATCGGTACATTCTTCGTACGGGTTAAAGAAGGTGGATCACCGCATAAAGCACTTAATCTTGGAGAGTTTGGTTCGGCATTCCTGATGCTGATCGCATCCTGGTTCCTGATCAACGCGTTCATCCCTGAAAGTATTGAAGGGTTGCCATTTGGTGCCCTGGGAGTATTCATCGCTGTGATCTCTGGTTTGATCGCAGGCTTGCTGGTAGGAAAAGTAACCGAATATTATACCGGAACCGGTACCAAGCCGGTTAAGTCAATTGTAAGGCAATCTGAAACCGGATCTGCCACGAATATCATTGCCGGTCTTGGCGTAGGAATGATGTCAACCGCTATCCCGATCATTTTGATCGCAGCTGCAATATTGATCTCGCATCATTTTGCAGGGTTGTATGGAATTGCAATTGCTGCCGTTGGTATGCTTGCCAACACAGGTATTCAATTGGCAGTTGACGCCTATGGCCCTATCTCGGATAACGCCGGTGGAATTGCTGAAATGAGTGAATTACCAAGTGAGGTTCGTCAACGAACAGATAAGTTGGATGCTGTTGGAAATACTACAGCGGCCATTGGAAAAGGTTTTGCCATTGCTTCTGCAGCTTTAACTGCACTTGCACTTTTTGCGGCCTTCATGAAAACAGCTAATGTAACTGCAATCGACGTTTCTCAGCCTAAGATCATGGCCGGTTTGTTGGTTGGTGGTATGTTACCATTTGTGTTTTCGGCGCTTTCAATGAATGCCGTTGGACGTGCTGCCATGGCGATGATCGAAGAGGTTCGCCGTCAGTTCAGGGATATACCAGAACTTAAAGCAGCCTTGGCTGTAATGGTGAAATACGATTCAGACATGTCTAAGGCAAGCGAAGAGGATCGTAAGATATTTGATGCCGCTAATGGTGTTGCAGAATATGAAAAATGTGTAGAAATTTCTACCAAGGCCTCAATCAAGGAAATGGTCTTTCCGGGGATTCTTGCAATAGCTGTTCCAGTTGGTGTTGGGTTTATCGGTGGTGCTGAAATGTTAGGTGGTTTGCTGGCCGGTGTAACAACTGCTGGTGTATTGATGGCAATTTTTCAATCGAATGCAGGTGGTGCCTGGGATAACGCCAAGAAAATGATCGAAGAAGAAGGCAGAAAAGGTTCGGATGCACACAAAGCAGCTGTTGTTGGTGATACCGTAGGTGATCCGTTTAAAGATACCTCAGGTCCGTCGTTGAACATTCTGCTTAAGTTGATGTCGGTTGTAGCATTGGTCATCGCACCGAGTATTGCAATTACGGCAGATTCCGCTTCTGCATATGCACAGGAAACCCAGGAGGTGTCCAAGGAGATCAGTGTAAATATGGAAGCCAATGAGGATGGGACAGTCAAGGCTGTGGTTACCACAACATCGAATGAAGATGGTGATGAGACTGCAGATGAGATGACGATAGAAGGTACTGAAGAAGAGGTTCGCGCTAAGATCGCTCAATTGACCGAAGATAAGAACGATATGAAGTTTGGAGATGAGGGTGTTGCAAAAGAAGGTAAAGAGATCAAGGTGGAAATGGAGAAGAATGAAGACGGAACTGTAAAAGCTACGGTCACAACGACCGAGACAGTCGATGGTGAATCAAAAACTACCGAGAAGATCATTGAAGGGACAGAAGAAGAAGTCAAGTCGAAGATCGAAGCGATGAGCGAAGGTGACGGAACAAAAAAAATGAAGAAAGTGGTTAAGGAGATCAAAGAGGAGGTCGAAGAAGACAATTAATCACTGTCATACTGATAAAAGAAAAACCACGCTAATCAGCGTGGTTTTTTTATGCTTTTAATCTACGAGATCAATTCCTTGTAAAATAATAAACATCGGTCCTGACAATATTCGTAACTGTACCGTCGTAGGCTGTTGTTGATGTACTGGAGTCGATAATAAGTTCCATAGAATTGTCCGTTAATTCTGTAATAGCTCCGGAGTTGGTTGCTCCATCCAGTGTGATGGTGATCGTATTATTATTCCTGGTCCAGGTACCTGTGTCATCCACATTGAAAATGATCCAATATAAGATCTCCTCACCGGATTCAGTAATTACAATATGGTCTACATAATAGGTGCCTACCGAAAGATAGTTGTTCGGGTTTTCGAGAAAAGACATATTCATGTCGATTTCCCATCCAACTCCATTGAACTGGGTCTGGGTCACGTCTTCTTCTTGAATATCGGTTCTTGAACCGTAATAAGAATAACTGTGCAATTTCCAAATCCCTGTAAAGGCAGGAGTTTGCTGAACCGGCTGCGTACCTTCATCATCACTTGAGCTGGGTGAACACCCAACAAGAACAATGACAAGTACGGTCGTTAGTAATTTAGTAAATGTTTTCATAGCTTTTAAAGAGTTCACCCTACCAATATACCTTTTTTACCGAAGGATTTAAAGCCATTTAACAAATATTAAGGAAGAGAAACCAGCTGAAAATCAGCGCGAATTGACTAGAATAAACCGTGGATTTCGGCATCTATACGGGTGATCACGTTACCCAGATCTTCAGGACTGTCCACAAAATCCACATCATCCACATTGATGATCATCAATTTGCCTTTGTCATAGCCATGAATCCAGGCCTCGTAGCGTTCATTCAGCCTGCTTAAGTAATCAATGCTAATGGAGTTCTCATAGTCGCGGCCACGCTTATGGATCTGGTGGACCAAGTTAGGAATGGAACTTCTAAGGTAGATTAGAATATCCGGACCCTGAACTAAGGATTCCATAAGTTGGAACAAGGATCTGTAATTTTCAAAATCCCGGTTGGTCATCAATCCCATGGCATGAAGATTGGGTGCAAAAATATGTGCATCCTCATATATGGTACGGTCCTGAATGATCTTCTTTCCGCTTTTCCTGATTTGAAGCACTTGACGGAATCGGCTGTTTAGGAAATAGACCTGCAAATTAAAGCTCCAGCGTTCCATCTGATTATAGAAATCATCGAGATAAGGATTGTCAACAACATCCTCGAGTTGTGCCTCCCATTTGTAATGTTTTGCCAGTAATTTAGTAAGAGTCGTCTTCCCAGCACCGATGTTTCCGGCAACAGCAACATGCATATTATCAGTTAGATTTTATAAGGTATTGATGAAGGATTTCACCGTCATAAAGATACAAGGTTTCATCGGTTACAAAAAACCGACTTATTAACAATTCGGGCAAGGAAATCGAGCTGATCTCCTTTTGATCTTTTGGAAGGTAAAACAGTGAGTTTTCTTTTAGCAGTAAAAAGTTTTCGTTCTGCTCCTCTATTTGGGTAAAGCCAGAATTAGCCTCCTTATACATCAAACTGCCGATGTAATTGTAACCATATATATAATCTGAAGTAAGCACCCAACAACCATAGAAATTACTACAGATGTCTATCACTTCGCCTTGCAAGGGCAGGGTTGTCACTTTTGTTTTCCTATTGATAAAATCGAATAATTCTAGCTGATTTGTATTCTGGTTAAAGATCCAGATGTTATTATCGTTTCCGGAACTTACATGCGATACCAATCTGAACGGAGATACGGTATTGAAATCAACCTTGGTGATCTCTGCCAACCTGTTGTCGAGAATAACAACGGTGTTTAATTCGGAGTAAAAAAGATTCATCTTGAGCGGGTTGAGTATATCAACACTACTGATCTGCCCCAATTGTACATTGCTGTAATTTATCTCAGCACCAGAGCCTTTTTTATAGAGGATGTTATCCTTTAGATAATAAATGGTTTTGAAATTATCGATCTCAATAAGCCTGTCCACATCCAAAGAGGATCTATCGATTAATTCAAAGTCCAACTCAGACTGCGAAAAACCAACTGTTGTAATGAAGATAAGAAATAACCAAATCCTGCTCATATCAGTTAGTAAATTACAAAAATCAAACCATTTTGGAGTCAGTATTCATTGCCTTGAAATAAGCGAGTCTTTCAAGATTCAAAAGATTGAATATTAGATAATTATAAACGATTTAAATATTTTTTTCTATATTGGTACTACTACAACCCCTTAAAACCTACTTATGAAAAGTCAATACTTTGTCGTAATTGCTTTGCTATTCGGGCTATTTGGCTATTCTCAACAGCTGAATATTGATGAAAAACGAAGCTTAATCTCAGATGAGCTGAGAGATCCTGCTAACAACGACCCTGAAATTGATATTTTAGGGAATGGATTCATTATTTTGAACGGGGACGGGTCTCCGGACATCAGTGATGGAACCGATTTCGGAATTGTGAATTTCGGTGAATATTTGGACCATACTTTTGTGATCCAAAACCCAGGTATTTCCAATGTTTTGAATTTAACCGGTTCAACCCCAGTATCCATAACAGGAAGTACAGATTTTACCATTGTTAATGACCCGAGCACCACTGTTGGACCAGGAGGTTCAACAACAACTTTTACGGTTCGATATGAACCAAGTATGGCCGGAACAATAAATACTGCCACACTTGGGATCGAGAACGATGATGCCGATGAAAATCCTTTTCGATTTGAGGTAAGAGGCCAATCGTCAACGCTGAGCATTGAGGATGTTTCTTTTCAATCAGAGAATTATGCTATTTATCCAAATCCTTCATCAGACCGGATTTTTATAAAAGGCAATTTGAATGATATCGAAAGAGCTACAATTTTCGACTTGAATGGGAAAGCTGTTTTGATCACTGACAGAATCGAGAATGGTATATCATTGACCCAGTTACAACCATCAATCTACGTCATCAAGATTGAAACCTATT
>CAJIBQ010000083.1_pt1 | contig 24205 bp, 25 predicted proteins | sample 9199391 | NCBI WGS metagenome assembly CAJIBQ01 (sample SAMEA7708309, study PRJEB35096) | sediment metagenome | biome: marine neritic benthic zone biome [ENVO:01000025]; feature: sediment [ENVO:00002007]; material: shallow marine sediment [ENVO:03000034] sea grass bed [ENVO_01000059] ... | reverse complement strand
TTTCCGTTAAGATCAGTAAATGGGGGTTTATCATTGGTGTCCAGGTCCCATACGGTATCGCAATGGCCCACTAGAAGCTGAGAAAGAGAGCCGTGCTTCCTCGATTTCGGCCTTGCATATAGATAACCTCCCGTATTTCTGCCGGTCACTCGAATCATATCGTAATTCAAGGCTTTAAATTTCGGAGAAACAAAATCAAAAAAAGCCTCCTGCGAATCTTTATTTCGAGATGGAGTTTCAATACGCACCATGGCCTTCAAACAATCGAACAGCTCTTCTTTCCGGCTCATCAAATAATGTCGAATATTTTTCGCTATATCTAATTTGGTTTTGCTCATCGTTTAAAATCCTTTGGGAAGGGAAATGCATAAGTTTCTTTGATCTCGGCATAGCGACCATAAGCTATATAAGCCAGCAATGGGTTATCATAGATCTGATCCCTGATGTCCCTTTCTGACTGGATACTATAGTTTTCATGGACATGTGCAGATCGGATCTTTCCACAGATCAGACTATTAGTATTAAATCCATCAATGACCCTGTAAAGGTCACATTCCATAAAAAGGTAACAGTTTTCGAGAATCGGAGCGTCCATGCCAGGCGCCTTGATATATGGTATGGAATCCATAATGTCCTTGTTTCTGTCAATGGAATCACATCGTGGTGAAGCGGTAAGAGAAGACAATACTACCTGGTCTGGCATCGGAAAGCTCACCGTGAATTCCTTACTTGACCGTACGTTGGCATAGGTGTTGTGATCGGGCGTACAAACAAATCCAAAGTAATTGTCGAATCCAAGAGGTGTGACCATATGCTTCGGTGCAAGGTCATACTTATCGCCTTCCTTGGTGCCGATTACTACCAATGGAGCAACCATAAAGAATTGATCCCAAACCGGCCTGTCTGTATCCAGTTTCAGTGTTTTAAATTCTGCTCGTGTCTTCATATCAAAAGGATTGAATTGGTCAATTTTAAATTTAACCATCCACGGCAAGAAAAAATATGATAAGTATCAGTCTTTCATGATGAATGTCATTTTATTTCAGATGTTTATAAGATAACTTTAAGCTTAATTTAAATTCGAATAGATATGAAAGCAAAGACCTTATTTTTAGCGATCATCACGCTTTCATTTACTTTCTGTTTCGGCCAGGATCTGAGCAATTTGGATTTCATATCCCCATTGCATGATGGACTTTCAGCCATTAAAAAGGATTCTAAATGGGCATTTATAAATGAACAAGGTGACCTGGTAATAGATTTTAGAGATGATCTTGTTACAGCAACAGATTACGGGTATACTTATCCACTATTTCAAAATGATCGTGCCCTTGTTAAAACAGTAATAAAGGGCATCACATTCTTTGGGTACATTGACCGTACCGGGAAGATGGTAATTGAACCCCAATATTTAAATGCTACACCATTTTTCAATGGGGTCGCTTTGGTGCATGCATTGACTGAAGCAATTCCGGGCCACAATGACCTTCTCGGTAAACGTATTGTGTATTACAGGTACTACGAAGCGTTGATCGACGGAAATGGTATAGTGGTTCAAAACCTGATGGACGACCCAAAACCCATAACACTAGACAAAGAATACTTACGTAAGCCTCCTGCTTTAACACATAGGCTTATCGGTCAGCATCTTTTGGCTACAATGAACAAAGATAAAAGCTGGAACGTGCAAAAGATCGAGTAAATTGAAGCGTTAAATCAGTATATGCTGACATTTAAGAATTTCAATATTGCAGATTGGTTCTCTTTTTACAGGGTGTTTGCCGCACCCTTTTTATTGGCACTAATACTACTTGGGGAGCGACAAATATTTGCATGGTTGCTTTTGGTTAGCTATTTAACCGATGCAATTGATGGATTTTTAGCCAGGAAATTGAAAATCTCCAGCCCGAGAGGCTCGCAGCTTGACTCCTTTGGCGACCAAATTACTCTAATTCTGGGCGTTTTAGGACTTTATGTGTTTGAGAAGGAATTTATCCTGAAAAATCTAGTTCTCATTCTAATTGCATTTGTTCCCTATTTCATTCAAATGATCATTGCATATGCCAAGTATGGAAAAGCAACCGCCTTCCACACATACCTGGCTAAATTATCGGCAGTCATACAAAGTACTTTTATTGTATGGTCATTACTGCTCAGTCCGGAATATGCACTGTTCTATGTCATGATCATAGTTGGCATCCTGGAAACCATAGAAGAGATCACCCTGATATACATGTACAGATTTTGGACTTCGGATATCAAAGGTATTTATTGGGCACTCAGGGACAAGCGGCGATTAAAACGAAAATAATCTGATATGCGACCGGTTTCGTTATTTGTTATTGGAATGATTTGCCTGGCGATCCTGGGTATTGATATTCTGGCTTTTTATTGGCTGCAATCCATTACCGATCTCATTTCTTCATCTAAAATGGTTAAGGCTATTCATATAGCATTTTGGATTTTTACTTTCGGCCTCATCACAGCTATTATCATTCTTAAAATTCGATTGGACGATATAAATCCGCTTCGGAAGCAACGTGTTATTTCATCAATTTATGGCCTCACAATCTCCTCCTTTATTCCGAAAGTCATTTTTGTGGTTGTTATCAGTGTCTTGTACTTCACCAATTTCATGTTTGTTGAAGAGGAATCGATCGTGGTTGTTCCAATTATCGGATTATTATCCGGGGTATTTCCATTTCTGGTCATCCTTTGGGGAATTGGACGAACACGATACAATTTTAAAATACACCATGTGCACCTCCGGTCCAACGTAGTCCCCAGGGCATTCGATGAAACCACCATCGTACAAATATCCGATTTGCACCTCGGAAGTTTTGCATACAGGTATCAAATCCTGGAAAGAGCAGTTAATCTTATCAATCACCTGAAACCAGACTATATTGTATTTACAGGTGATCTCGTTAATAATTTTGCTTGGGAATTACGCGGATGGGACATCGTATTGAAAAAATTGGAGGCCAATTATGGTAAATATGCTGTCATGGGTAATCATGATTATGGAGATTATAGCCGCTGGGATTCGGACAAGGAGAAAGAAGAAAATCTTACCGGGATTCAAGACTTTTTTAAAGAGATAGGATTCGATCTGCTTTTGAATACTTCCCGTCTATTGAATAAAAATGGTTCAGAGATGGCAATTATTGGGGTTGAGAATTGGGGTGAGCCCCCATTCAAGCAATATGGCGACCTTAATAAAGCCATGAAAACCGTTGAACATATTAAATTTAAGATCCTTCTATCCCATGATCCTTCCCATTGGAATGCCGAGATCCTGAACAGAACGGATGTGTTTTTAACTTTAAGCGGCCATACACATGGCATGCAAGCCGGAATTGAAAACCGATTTGTAAGTTGGAGCCCCATTCAATACCGTTATAAGCAATGGGGCGGCCTTTACCAGGCTAAAGATCAGTACCTTTATGTCAATCGAGGTCTTGGCTGGTTAGGCTTTCCCGGCAGACTTGGAATTAAACCTGAGATCACCAGTATTCATTTGTCATCGTCATGAGACTTGAAGCTTGCCAATAAATTTATTTAACTTGAAAATATAAATTATGGAAAAAAAATCAAGAGTTCCCGTTCAATTCATTCTTGGACTGATCCTTGCCCTGGGAGCAGGTGTTAGTATGTATTTTGGAACCTTTCCTTTAGGCGCCAGAATTGTGGTTGGAATCATCGGAATCCTCTTGATCGCCACATCTAAATACAGGCTGCTGTAATGCGTAGTTCAGGCTGGACTAAACTGTTGATGGTTTTGACAACAGTTCAGGCGATTTCTGCTATTCCCTCCGGATTTGCCTTGATCATTGACACCAGTGGTGGACTATTGGGATTGCCCAGTGCGTTTTTATCTGAATCGCCTTTCAATTCCTTTCTTTGGCCTGGACTGGTGTTGTTCTTTGACCTGGGTATTTTTCCATTGTTAGTTCTATATGGACTGATCAAAAGGCCTAAAACTGCTGCATTCGATGGGATATGTATCTTATCTAACCATCACTGGGCCTTGTCGTTCTCGATCTACCTCGGAGCTATATTGATCTTCTGGATACAAGTACAATTTCTCTTTAAAATTCCATTTAGTTTCCTGCATTTCGCATATTCCTTGCTTGGTCTATTGCTTATAATTATTCCTCTGTCCCCGGCTGTCAGGCAAGATTTTATTCGGAAAGACGATCCGTTTCAACAAAAACAGAACTCGGAATAATATGTCGGATCAAATTATAGAACGGTGTTACAAACGGTAAAAAGAGCAATACGCTGATTACGCTGAAGGCAACATGTGCATTTGCGATCTGTCTGGCGACCGTGGCATTGGGGAACAGGAAGTTGATTAGGTCAATAAATGGATCGAAAAACAGGAGACCGAGTGTAATTGGAATCAAATTGAACAAGAGATGAAAAATACCGGCCCTGATAGCGTCTTTCTTCCCGCCTATTACGGCAAGCAGAGTGTCTGAACAGGTTCCCAACTCCGCTCCTAACATGGCTGCAACAGCAGCAGTTAGTTCGATCAGGTTTTGCTTGGCCAGGGTAATGAGCATCCCGATGGTTGCACTGGAAGACTGAATGATTAAAGTTACCAACCCTCCTGTAAATGCCCCGGTTAATGGATCGCTCATTTCCTTAAGCCAATTGCTGAAAACCTCACTTTCCTTTAAAGGTGAAACGGAAACTTCAAGCATATATAGTCCGAAGAACAACATGCTGAAGTACAATGTTATCAAGGCATATTTCTTAAGTTTACCAGGCCTGAAAAACATCCAAAAGAAGAAGGACAGGACCAGCACAATATAGGCATACTTGCTGATGTTCATCGCAATAAGTTGACTCGAAAAGGTAGTTCCGATGTTCGCCCCCATGATGATTCCCATGACCTGTTTGAAATTGAGTGTGCCGGCATTTATCAAAATGATGGCGATAATGATAACCGCCGAAGAGGAGTCCATAAGGATCGTCACCACAATCCCTACGAGAATCGACCTTAAAACAGTACTTGTATATTTCTCAATATGTCGTTTGGCCTTATCAGAAAAAACATCGCGAAGAGTCATGGATAGCCGTCTGATGGCATAGAGAAATATGACAATACCACCTATCAACAAGGGCAATATGGAGAGAAAAGAGTCTTGGGTCATGTCCCGATTATGCAATACTAATAAGTCTAGTCTTTAGACTTTTCGGCTTTCTTTTTCTGTCGTTCTTGTTTTTTAAAGTAGCCGCGTAGTAAGAAGTTGTGCTTCATGGCTTCCATGTTCTCATTAAATCTTGCTGTTCCCTCGTCAATATTTTCCATGGTCGACCTCAAGGTGTTCACCAGGCTGGTATCTTTAACAAGGTAATTGTAAGTACCTTCAGATGATTTGAAGTCTTCAATAAGTGTATTAAAATTGTTGACAGCCTTATCCATCTCAACGGTCGACTCCTCCAGGTTCGAAATTATCCCTTTTATCTTTTCGCCATTTTCCGCATCATTGACGAGGGCGCCAAAGACTGAATTTTCATTACTGAATGAAGACACAACGGTGTTTAATTCTTTGATCGCATTATTGGCATTATAGCTGGCGGTCTTGAGGTTAATAACCGTTTGTTGCAGGTTTTTAGCCATAAGGGTATCATTAACCAGCATACCCAAAGTACCCTTTCCTTCTACCATTGCATTGGTGATCTTTAAAAGATCGGCGGTGAGAATGGCGGCATTTTCATTGGTCACACTTAAGGTGCTCAAAATATCGTCTGCGCCAATTTTACTGTATGAATCAATGGTGTCACCATCATCCACCCTGGGAGCCGAGCCTTCACCTGGAACAATATTTACGATCATGTTACCCACCAGGCCGTCCGAGCCTATGGTTGCAATGGCATTCTTCTTGACGTGTTCGGTAATTTTTTCAATGATATTCATCGAAACCCGTATGGTTGAATCATTCACCATTTCAATGTCGTGAACCGTGCCGATATCGATTCCGGCATAACGCACATTATTTCCTTTTTGAAGTCCGCTTACATTTTGAAAATAAGCGCTAACTCGAAATGTCTTGGTGAACATCTCCTGGCGCTGACCGATAAGATAGACAGCGACAACGAACAAAATTGTCCCGGTGATTACAAATATTCCAAGCCTTAGATTTTGTGAACGGGTTCTTTTCATGCCTGCTTATTGTTTAAAGAATGCTCTGACCTTCGGGTCTTCTATCGCAGCTAGTTCCATAAAGTTACCAACTTTATAATCAATTCCATCAATTAGAAGGATCATTCTGTCTGCTATTACACGCGCGCAATCAACGTCGTGAGTTATGATTAGCGAAGATGTACCATACTTCGATTGTATATCCTGCATCAGGATGATTATTTCCTTGGCTGTAATGGGATCCAAACCACTTGTTGGCTCATCATAAAGAATGATCTTCGGCCTTAATATCAGGGTTCTTGCCAGTGCAACGCGACGCTGCATACCGCCCGACAATTCAGCTGGCATAAGATCAACTGTGTGCTCAAGTCCAACATTGGCTAAGGCTTCCATAACAAGATCATCCGTTTTGGTGTCCGGGTCAAATTTATGTCGATGCCTCCTTAAAGGAAACTCCAGGTTTTCACGTACAGTCATTGAATCGTAGAGGGCGCTGCCCTGGAACAGAAATCCGATGTCCGATCGCAATTCATCCAATTCGGCCCGGGTCAGTTTAGAAATGTCATGACCCATAATCGATATACTGCCTTGATCTGGTTCCATAAGGCCCACCAGACATTTTATCATAACTGACTTACCCGATCCGGATTTACCCATGATGACCAGATTCTCGCCCTTATGCAAGGTCATATTAAACCCATTCAAGACCTTATTGTCGCCGAAAGCCTTGTAGAGATTCCTGATTTCAATTACAACCTCATCTTTCATGTCTTTATATGTTCCAGTTGAAGCCTGGTTTGGTTGTTTCATAATTCAAAGAATATGTCGGCAATAAAGACTGCGATAAAATCGATAATAAATAGCAAAATAGAAGTAAATACTACCGCCGAATTTGCTGCTTTTCCAACTCCCGCCGTTCCTTTTTTACAATAGTATCCCTTAAAACATCCTACTAGGCCTATCGCAAAACCGAAGAAGAAGGACTTGATCGTGGCCGGAACAATATCGCCATATTCCAGGGAATCAAAAACCTGGTTAAAATACAACTGGAAGGACACATTCCCCTTTAAATTCTCAACCAGGAATGACCCGTAGAGGGCAATTGCATCTCCCCAGATAACCAGTACCGGCAACATCAAAGTTGCAGCTAATATCCTGGTCACAACCAGGAATTTAAACGGGTTCGTTCCTGAAACTTCCATGGCATCGATCTGCTCGGTTACCCGCATAGAACCCAATTCAGCACCAATTCCGGATCCGATTCTTCCTGCACATACCAAAGCGGTGATCATAGGCCCAACCTCGCGAACTATAGAAATGCCCACCATCGAAGGCATCCAGGAAACCGCACCAAATTCCATCAGTGTTGGTCGGGTTTGTAAGGTCAGAACAAGGCCAATGATAAATCCGGTTAATCCAACAAGTAAAAAAGAGCGATTCCCCATTTGATAGCATTGCCTGACGAATTCGCTATATTCAAATGGCCGCTTCCAAACCTCCTTAAAATAGCGTCCCGTGAAAAAGGACAAGTCTCCAATCTCAATCAAAAAAGAACGTATCCTCTTTATGAAAAGGAAATTATCAGGCATGAAGTTTAGTTGTTGATTTGTAAAAATACCATTATGATCCGGCCAGAACAATGACAATAATCATACTGGGAGACTGATAATTATCATTGTTAATGTTGATAATGCCTTATAAATTTAGTAACTAATTCGCAATATATAGTGATGGACAAGGTTGGCTTGGTTTTATCAGGGGGCGGGATGCGAGGTATTGCACATATTGGGGTTCTAAAAGCCCTAAGTGAATATCAATTCGATATTCATCAAATTGCAGGTTCGAGCTCCGGGGCAATTGTTGGTGCATTGTATGCTCATGGTTATGACTGGGAGGAAATGCTGGATTTTTTCAGGAACATTCAGATCTTCGACTTGAAGAAATATGCCCGTAAAAAACCCGGTATCATAGATGCAGAAAAATTCCATAAGGATTTCAGCAAATTTTTCCGAGCAGACAGTTTCGATTCCTTAAAAATTCCGCTAATTGTTACTGCTACCGATATATTAACAGGTGATCTCAACCTTTTTGATCGGGGGGAATTGATCAGGCCAATTCTGGCATCTGCTGCCTTTCCTGGAATATTTGCACCCGTTAAGATCACAGATTCCTATTACGTTGATGGAGGTGTACTCAACAATTTCCCGATTGAAGCACTAGACCATGATTGTACCATAAAGATCGGATCCTATGCCAATACGGTTAATACACTATCGATAAAGGAATTGAAGCATTCCTATAATGTTGTTGAACGTGCATTCAAGCTTAAAACGGTCAAAGAGGATATTGAGAAATTCAAAAAATTTGACCTGATCTTCGCTCCTAAATCCTTAAGTCAATTTGCAACCTTTGACAAAAAACCGTTAATGGACATCTATGATCTGGGTTATAAAGCAGCAATTGAATTATTGGAAAAAAAGGCAGAATCATTGCGCGCCATACCGATAAAGAAGAAAAAATCAAAAGTGATTGCAACAGGTTGAAATTCATGACTGATAATGCAGCATGAGTACTATGAAATTGTAACTACAAATTATAATTTTCTGTAGAACCGTCCAATAAACAGACGCATGAAATTTAATGATCACGATGAAAATACCATTCATCAAACAAATTCCTGGTTTAACAAACATCAGGATTACTTGGGTGAATTTGTATATGGCGGAATTGATGGTGCCGTAACAACTTTCGCAGTTGTAGCAGGCGCTGTAGGCGCTGGTTTGGATACGGTTGTGATCATTATTCTTGGATTTGCCAATCTTATTGCCGACGGCTTTGCCATGTCTGTCGGGGCCTACCTTTCTTCAAAATCGGAAATTGACAACTATAACAAGCACAAGCAGATCGAATACTGGGAAGTTGACAATATGCCAGATCAGGAAAGAGAAGAGATCCGTGAGGTCTATGCCGCCAAGGGATTTGAGGGCGAACTATTGGAACAGGTTGTGAACACCATTACAGCAAACAAGGACCGTTGGGTAGACGTGATGATGAAGGAGGAACTCATGATGTCTGAAGAATCGCGATCTCCTATTAAAATTGGAGGCGTAACTTTTCTATCGTTCCTTTTAGTTGGACTTATTCCATTGCTTATATATGTTTGGAATAGCTTATTCGAATTCAATGGTGATTTATTTCTATGGACCAGTATTCTTACCTCGTTGGCTTTTATTTTTATAGGATTTTTGAAATCATATGTTACGCAAACCGGAAAAATTAAAGGGGTGCTTGAAACATTGACCCTGGGAATAATTGCTGCGACAATCGCTTATTTCGTTGGCGATATACTGGAAAATATCGTCACCATGTAAATACTTGACCCTTGAATATCAGTACAATCTGACCGCTTCCGATGGAATTTTATCATTTTTTTATCATTTCAATTCAGATCAGTATTCAAAATTTAATTAGTTTTGTTTAATTCCTAAGCCAGGAAAATGAACAATATCAAAACGAATTTTAGCATTAAAGATCTCGAAAATCTTACTGGGATCAAGGCACATACGATCCGAATCTGGGAAAAACGTTATAATCTTTTAAGCCCTCAGCGATCTGAAACGAACATAAGATCCTATGGCATAGAAAGTCTTCAAAAGTTACTTAATGTGTCGTTTTTGAACAATAACGGCTACAAGATTTCAAAGATTTCCAAATTAAAAGAAAACGAGATTCCAGTTCTTGTAAGGGAAATGGCATCAAGAGGGCAGCAGAATTCGCATGCCATAAATGCCTTTAAATTGTCCATGCTGAATTTTGATCAAACGCTCTTTTATAATACCTATGGAAATCTTCTTCAGGAGAATTCATTTAAGGATATCTTCTACAATGTCTTCCTGGAATTGTTGAATGAAATAGGAGTTCTATGGCAAACGGATACCATCACGCCCGCTCATGAACACTTCATATCAACGCTGATCAAGCAGAAGGTATTGGTAAATATAGAAAAGGTTCAAAGCCTTGAGCCAAGAAATACGGATAAAACATTTGTGTTGTTCCTTCCGGATCATGAAATACACGATATAGGTCTGCTTTTCGTCAATTACGAGATTGTGGTAAAAGGCTACCACTGTATTTTCCTTGGGCAAAGTGTACCGATTAGCTGCCTGACAGATCTCATTGAGAAGTACGATAACATTTCCTATGTCTCGTATTTCACTGTGAAACCTGAAGTTTCTGAAATGGACGATTATTTAAAAGAGGTTAGTGAAAAACTTCTTAAACATAAGAGCAATAATTTCCTTATCTTAGGTCAACGAGCTAAACAAATTGACCAGGATAGTCTCGAGGATTATATTCGAGTGTATGCTTCAATCTCGGATTTAGTTAAAGATTTGTAAAATTTTCGAATTTTTTCTTTTTTGTTTAGCTTTTTTCAATACATTGTTAAACAAAATGAAAACAAAAGTCTCCATTATAGGTTCTGGCTTCTCATCCCTTTCGGCTGCCTGCTATCTTGCACAGGCCGGATGTGACGTAACGGTTTTTGAGAAGAATGATACCACCGGTGGCCGGGCGCGTCAATTGAATCGAGACGGATTTACATTTGACATCGGACCTACCTGGTACTGGATGCCGGATATATTTGAACGATTTTTTGGAGATTTTGGAAAATCACCCTCAGACTTTTACAGTCTCGATAAACTCAATCCTGCATACAGTGTATATTTTGGGAAGGACGACAAGATCACTATTGAAGATAACCTTGAAAAGATATGCGAGGCATTCGAAAAGGAGTCGGCAGGAAGTTCCAAGGCGCTAAAGAAATTTATGAAGCGCGCCAGGGATAATTATGAAGTTGCCATAAAGGACCTGGTTTACAACCCAGGTGTTTCTCCTCTCGAATTGGTCAGCATGAAGACCATCAAAAGATTGAATCAGTTTTTTAGCACCATAAAGAAAGACGTACGTAAAGAATTTAAAAATAAACGTTTAGCACAAATCCTTGAGTTTCCCGTACTCTTTCTAGGTGCTAAACCAAGTAAAACTCCTTCTTTCTATAGTTTTATGAACCAGGCCGATTTCGGATTGGGAACTTTTCACCCCAAAGGTGGGATGTATAAAGTTGTTGAAGGGATGACTCAATTGGCAGTATCAATGGGTGTTTCATTTCAATTGAATGCAAATGTGGATGAAATCGTAGTTGATAAGGGTGAAGTCGCGGGAATTAAATCCAACGGAAAATTCTACGAGAGCGATATTGTACTCAGCGGAGCCGATTATCACCATTCGGAAACCCTGTTGCCAAAAAAATACAGGCAGTACTCAGAACGTTATTGGTCCAACAGGACCTTTGCGCCGTCCGCGTTATTGTTTTACGTAGGATTTGATCGGGCACTTGATAACCTGGACCACCATACCCTATTCTTTGATGTTGACTTCGATATTCATGCGGAAGCCATCTATGATGACCCAAAATGGCCTGAAGATCCGTTGTTCTACGCAAGCTTTCCGAGCAAAACAGATAAAACCGTCGCCCCAGAGGGTAAAGAAGCCGGGATTTTCCTGATTCCACTGGCTCCAGGTTTGAAAGACACCGAAGAGATGCGGGAAACCTATTTTGAGAAGATCATGGATCGCCTTGAGAATTTAACAGGTCAAAAGATAAGGAGCTCTATCCTTTTCAAATCGTCCTATTGTGTGAATGATTTTATAAAAGACTATAACTCATATAAAGGAAATGCATACGGTATGGCCAACACCCTCATGCAAACCGCTTTCCTGAGACCCAAATTGAAAAGTAAGAAAGTCAAGAACCTGTTCTTTACCGGGCAACTAACTGTACCGGGTCCGGGCGTTCCACCATCTCTGATTTCAGGTAAACTGGTCTCGGAACTCGTCTTAAAAGAATTGGGTTTAAAGCCTAACCTGGTCGAGCAAAAATTATCGTTTCAATAAAAATTGTGAAAATGAAATCAATTTTCGATTCTGTATCTAAACAATGCAGCAAAACAGTAACCCAAAACTACAGCACATCCTTTTCGATGGCCACTAAATTATTGGCAAATTCGATCAGGCAGGATATCTACAATATATACGGGTTTGTACGATTTGCAGATGAGATCGTTGATTCGTTCCACGATTATAACAAGGAAGATCTCTTCAATAAATTCGAATATGACCTCGAACTGGCACTGGACTACAAGATCAGTCTGAATCCAATCCTTAATGCGTTTCAGCATACCTTTCATAAGTATGGTCTGAATAAGGACCATGTTGATGCATTTCTGAAAAGTATGCGTATGGACCTAACAAAAACGGAATATCTGACCACCGAAGAGTATCAGGAATATATTTATGGCTCGGCAGATGTTGTTGGACTTATGTGTTTGATGGTATTCGTGAAAGGTGATGAAACACGTTTTGAGGAATTGAAAGATAGTGCTATGGCATTAGGTTCTGCCTTTCAGAAAGTTAATTTTTTACGAGACCTTAAGGCCGACCATGACAACTTAAATCGGACTTACTTCCCCAATACCGATCTGAAAAATCTTGACGAACACGCAAAGCAAGAGATCATTGACGATATCGAATCAGATTTTGCACTTGGTATTCAGGGCATAAAAAAGTTACCGATGGAAGCAAGATTTGGTGTGTTCATGGCATATCGCTATTACAGGCAGCTACTTAAGAAACTCAAGCGCACTCCTGCACTTGAGATCAAAAATGCCCGTATACGCGTTCCCAATTATAAAAAGGTGGAATTGTTGACCAGGAGTTACGTAAAATATCAATTGAATTTATTGTAAATTTACAGTATGCAAGCAGTGTTCTGGATACTCGTTTTTCTCGCCACTTTTTTCTGGATGGAATTCATGGCCTGGTTTACACATAAGTACATCATGCATGGGTTTTTATGGCGCTTGCACAAGGACCATCATTTAAAAGATCATGACAGTTGGTTCGAACGAAACGATGCCTTCTTTCTGTTTTATGCAGTAGTAAGTATGGTCTGTTTTTACGTCTGGAGCATTGAGAATGTTTGGTGGTGTTTACCAATTGGTTTGGGGATTATGGCCTACGGTGCCACTTATTTCCTGGTTCATGACATCTTTATACATCAGCGGTTCAAAATGTTTAGAAATGCAAACAATTGGTATGCAAGGGGTGTAAGACGTGCCCATAAAATTCATCATAAGCATCTGGGTAAAAAGGATGGGGAGAATTTCGGTATGCTGATCGTTCCGTTTAAATACTTCAGAAAATAGCAGATGAACAATCTGTATTTATTATTGGACCTGGGATCGATTTCGATTCCTTTTTTGTTCAGTTTTCACCCTAAACTTCGGTTTTATAAGAAATGGCGTGGGTTATTACCTGCCCTACTGATCACCATGTTGATCTTCATCCCCTGGGATGTATGGTTTACTACGTCTGGATACTGGGGTTTTAATGAAACTTATTTTCTGGGATCTCGCCTATTTAGCCTGCCGATCGAGGAATGGCTGTTCTTCATTTGTATTCCGTATGCATGCGTCTTCACACATTACGCATTACTGCACTATTTCCCGGCCTTGCAAGTAGGGAAAAGAACGACCAAATACATTTCCTATGCCTTGATATTATTGCTGATATTGATAATTAATTTCAATTATGACAAATGGTATACCCTGGTCAATTTCGGCCTGGCTGTCCTTTTGATCCTCTTGGTCTTGAAATCTAATTTAAAATTGCTACAACATTTTTACCTGACCTTCTTGGTAATGCTAATTCCATTTTTCGTTGTGAACGGTATTTTGACCGGAAGCTTTATTGAAAATGAAGTGGTGTGGTATAATAACGCTGAGAATTTGGGGATCCGCATGTTTACAATCCCTGTTGAAGATACCATCTATGCTTTTTCGATGATCTTGATGAACCTTGTTCTTTTAGAATATTTTACATCAAAAAGAGAAGCCCGGTAATCAGATGATGACCAGGCTTCAGTCTAACAATAAAAACCTAAAAGTTTACAATATGTTAGATTCTTTCATAGCATTTCCCATCTAATTCCTTGTAACCATTATCGAATTCGAAAGGTTGAAGCAACCACTAAGATTATTAGCATTCATGCCAACTTCTGCGCCCTGAAGGCCATCTTCAAAACGCAAATACCAGATCAGGCAGACGCCAGGACCGGCATCGTCGAAATTCACGCCTTCTACATCCGCAAGTGTTGGAGGTAATCCAAGAATATTTCCTGCATCATCGGTAATTACCCAGGTACTGTTGGTCCCGGACTGATTACCATCCAGAGAGATCCCGGCAACCATATCGGCAGTTCCGTCAACGGTAAATGTAAATGGTCCACCCAGTATCTGACCGCCATTAGGAGCATTCCGAACTACTTCAATCGAGTTCGACAAATCGAAAGTACCTTGCAGATTATTGGCATTCATGCCAACCTCTGCACCTTGCAATCCATCCTCAAATCGCAAATACAAAATCAGGCAGGTTCCGCCTCCTGCTCCATCAAAATCCACTCCCTGAAGATCGTTAAGGGTTGGCGGTAATCCGAGAATGTTTCCTGCGTCATCGGTAATCACGAATGTGCTGTTAGAACCAACCGCATTAGCATCTGTGGTTATTCCATTCACATTGTCTGCTTGCCCATCAATACAAAAAGTAAATGGTCCTCCTGCCAATACACCTGCATTTGGAGTAACCGTGTTGTCATCATCATCATTGGAGCAGGCTGAGACCATGGCCGCAACCGCTACCAACATTAAAATTTTTCTTATCATAACTTTTAAACTTTAATTATTATCAGTTCAAAAATATGATCATAGGATCACTTTAAATGTTAGCTGGCTAACACTAAGCTATTTTTTTGAAAATTCTGATTTGATTTCTGCTGAATTCAAGAACTTTTTCTTCTTTCAGCTCATTCAGAAGTACATTGAGTGTAGGCCTTGAAGTTCCAATGAGGCTTGCAATATCCTTTTGAGTATAAGGATGGTTGATCACATGATCACCTGTCTTTTCGCAATTGTATCCATATTCGTTGCAGAGTTCATCAAGGAATTCAGTGAGTCGTGTGCGGGCATCTTTGAACAATAGCAGTTGAAGTCGACGCTCAAGCCTTTTGAATTTAATCCCTATCAATTTGTAGATCTTCAGGCTGAAACTCTTATTGTCCTGCATCAAACCATGAAGCGTTTCTACACCAACAGGACAGATCGATGTTTTGTTATCCATAGACTGGGCGAATTCCTCTCGCTTCTCAGCACCTAAAATGGCCTTTTCTCCAAACAATTCTCCTCGGGTTAAAATGGCCTTGATAATCTCTTCTCCTTCTTCGGTATAATATCCGATCTTAACTTTACCACGCTCAATGAGATATACCTTATTGGCCGAATCGGTTTCGAAATAAATGTAGTCTTGTTTCTTATAGGAATCAAAATCGTGCTCTGCCTTAAAAGCTTTAAACTTATGTGGGCAAAGGATCTTGAAAAGGTTGACATCCTCAAAATACCAAAGGGTACTCATATCAAGCGTTGACATTAGTTAAAACTAATGTCGTTTCACCCTTTAATTACTTACATTCTGAGAAAAAAGGATGCAAAGCATCCCTTTTCATTAAGCGTTTTGAGCTTTGATCAGGTTTAAGGCCGATCCAGCCTGAAACCACTCTATCTGCGCGTCATTATAGGAATGATTGACCTTTATGGTATCGGTTGAACCATCCTTATGTACCACTTCTATAGTCAGGGGTTGTCCGGGAGCAAACGCATCCAGATCGATGAAGTTGAAGGTATCATCTTCCTGAATAAGGTCATAATCATTCTCATTGGCAAAGGTAAGTCCAAGCATGCCCTGTTTCTTAAGATTGGTTTCATGAATCCTGGCAAACGACTTCACAATTACAGCAACTACACCCAAATGTCGAGGCTGCATTGCTGCATGTTCGCGCGATGAACCTTCACCATAGTTATGATCACCGATCACAACAGTTGGAATACCTGCTGCCTTATACGCACGCTGGGTCTTTGGAACCGCATCGTACTCTCCAGTCAGCTGGCTTTTCACAAAATTCGTTTTCTTATTAAAGGCATTAACAGCACCTATCAAGGTATTGTTCGAAATGTTGTCCAGGTGACCCCGGTATCTCAACCATGGGCCAGCCATTGAAATATGATCGGTAGTGCATTTACCAAATGCTTTGATCAATAACTTGGCTCCTTTTATGTCATCACCAATTGGTGTGAAAGGCGTTAACAACTGCAGTCTTTCAGAACCTGAATCAACAACAATATCCACACCGCTGCCGTCTTCCATCGGTTCGAGGTATCCATTGTCTTTTACCTCAAATCCTTTTGGTGGTAATTCCCATCCCGTTGGTTCATCCAACTTGACCTCAACACCATCCTCGTTGATCAAAGTATCTGTTATCGGGTTGAAATCGAGGCGGCCTGCAATCGCTATTGCCGCGGTCAGTTCCGGAGAAGCAACAAAGGCATGCGTATTAGGGTTGCCGTCGGCCCGTTTTGCAAAGTTTCTATTGAAGGAATGTACTATACTATTTTTTGGCGCATTGGCTGGATCTTCATATCGTGCCCATTGTCCAATACAGGGCCCACAGGCATTGGTGAAAATAGTAGCATCCAATTTTTCAAAAATATGGAGAATTCCATCTCTTTCTGCGGTGTACCTTACCTGTTCACTTCCAGGATTGATCCCAAATTCGGCCTTGGTCTTCAATTTTTTATCCAGCGCTTGCTGGGCTATTGAAGAGGCCCTTGAAAGGTCTTCATATGAAGAATTCGTACAAGACCCAATCAAGCCCCACTCCACCTTCATTGGCCATTCGTTGGCCTTTGCTTTATCTGTCATGGTTCCAACCGGAGTGGCCAGGTCTGGAGTAAATGGTCCGTTTAAATGTGGCAGAAGTTCCGAAAGGTTGATATCGATCACCTGGTCAAAGTATTGTTCCGGATTTTCATATACTTCCGGATCTGCTGTCAGGTAAGATCTAACGGCGTTAGCAGCAACAGCTACTTGCTCCCTATCTGTAGCCCTGAGATAGCGTTCCATAGCTTCGTCATAACCAAAAGTAGAAGTGGTTGCCCCAATTTCGGCACCCATATTACAAATTGTTCCTTTTCCTGTACATGAAAGCGACAGTGCCCCAGGTCCAAAATATTCAAGAATAGCGCCGGTCCCTCCCTTGACAGTAAGGATCTCAGCTACTTTCAGGATCACATCTTTTGGAGCGGTCCAACCCGACAAGGTCCCGGTCAAACGCACCCCGATGAGTTTCGGGAATTTCAATTCCCAGGCCATACCAGCCATAACATCAACAGCGTCGGCACCACCAACACCAATCGCAACCATTCCCAATCCACCCGCATTGACCGTATGTGAATCTGTTCCGATCATCATTCCTCCGGGATAGGCATAATTTTCCAGGATAACCTGGTGAATAATGCCCGCGCCGGGTTTCCAAAATCCGAGACCATACTTGTTTGAAACCGACTCTAGAAATTTAAAAACTTCGTTACTCGTGTTCAAAGCAGTTTGTAAGTCGATTGACGCCCCTACCTTGGCTTGAATCAAATGATCGCAGTGTACTGTACTTGGAACTGCTACCTTCTTTTTACCTGCCTGCATGAATTGCAATAAGGCCATTTGGGCCGTGGCATCCTGAAGAGCAACCCGATCCGGCGCAAAATCAACATAGTCTTTTCCACGTTCATAAGCCCGCTCCGGAAGATCTTCCCAGAGATGAGAATAGAGAATCTTTTCAGCTAAGGTTAGTGGTTTACCAACAAGCCTTCGGGCACTATCTACCCGTTCAGCCATTCCGTTGTAAACCGATTGGATCATATCGAAATCAAATGCCATAATGAATACTTTTTTGTGATGGTTTCAATGCCCCGCAAAAATACAAAATTGTTGGACGCATTAAACATTGTACATCAAAATTGAACAATCACTGAATTTTTTTCAATGAAAAGTTACTAATCACTTATTTCATTGAATAATTTTTAAGATATTCTTAATTTATATTAGAATAATCTAATCTTATCATCCTAGAAACCACTTTATAATCTTGGGATCGTCTCGCAAATCTGTAAAGGGTTTTTCATAAAACCTGTAGAGCACATAAGCACAAATTAGAACGATCGCCAAATAAACCAAAATATAAACACATAGATCAAAACCCAAAAGTTGTTCATTAGGAATTTGATGTCTCATGACTTGCATAATCACAGAATAATGAAGCAAATAAACCCCATAAGATATCATGCTGAGTTTTGTGATCAACCGAACAGGAACATTTGGTTTGGCATACCAGGATCCTAGCACTGGTAAACCCAACATGATGGCAAATGAATTCAACGGTAAATACCAGACATTCCAAAAGGCGGGATTCGACTCAATAAAAATTTGCTTTATAACGGGAAGTGTATTGAGTGCTGTAAAAATCAAAAATCCAAACAAGCACGCAATAAACCTGACTTTCATCCACCATTTGGGCCATTTTACGCTTATGTAAGCTGCAAGAGCCCCATAATATACCGCATCCAACCTGTAGATCACAACAGCTCTCAAACCCATATTCCATTGCTGCATCGTCCCATCTTCCTGATTCATATTGTAAAGTATCCTGGCTAATGTACTCAGAACTATGATAAATACCACCGTTAGGAGAAACTGCAAAGATCTATTGGCTCTCGGTTTCCAGATAAACAAGACAAAAATGAATAATGGACCTACGATATAGGCAAATTCCTCTATGGACAAACTCCAGGATTCATAGAAAAAAGGAGGCATTTCCGAACTGAAATTCTGAATGAAGAATACATATTTCCAAATACCTTCCGGTATTGAAAATCCCATAGCAAGAATCACCATCAGATTAAACATCAAAACCAAAAAGTAGTTGGGCAAGGTCCTGAACCAGCGCCTGAACCAGAAATAGGAAATATTGCTGAAATTAAAATCCTCCCGAACAAAAAATTTATAAATGATTCGCCCAATTAGATATCCACTGAGTACAAAGAAAATCTCAACCCCTAAAACCCCGGAGATGGACATGAAATCAAACAACATTCCACTTTTATTAGGAAGAAGCCAACCGATATGAGAAAAAACAACGAGACTAATTGCGGCGGCTCGCATTAGGTCTAAACCGAATACCCGTTTACCCAGGCTTGTTTGCATAAAAATCGTACTTTTAAAGAACCGTGATATATGCTGAAAATCACCATGAGGGCTAATGTACTAAAATATTCAGTACTGCTATTTTTATTGATTGTCATCCTGGCTGGACTCTATTATTTAAACCTCTCCAACAGGCACAAAGCAATAGTCAAGACTAAAATTCGACATGGATTAGGCTTGGTTGATAATTCCTGGAACGTACTCTATAAGGAGGGTAGCACAGAATTCATTACCCCAACCTTGGTCATCGATGGTATTTACAAGTCGATGGAAGGTCCAAAAGTCATGCAAGGCTTTCAATTGGATCCATCAAAAAGCGAATTGGTGTTCATTACTGATTTTAAGACCGAGGCGCTTAGCCCTACAGAGGTCGACCAATTATCAAACGACTATATCTGTCATACCAATGTCGATTATTATGACGGGGAACATTATGGACGCTGGGGATTGAATGATAGGATTGGGATGCAATACCCAAGGCTTACATCCATGAGTCACGGGATAGAATCTTACAGTTTACCTTCCGGGTTTGGCTTCCCGGTATTCACAGATGAGAATTTGTTCTTATCAACTCAGACCCTAAATCACAATATCGATGGTGCCTTGTTTTCCGTCAAGCATAAGATCAGCCTGGGATATTCCACCCAACTCGACTCGATGAAACCTGTAACGAGCAAGACCATTTTCATGATGTTACCTTACGATGCCGAGAATCCCTTTGAAGGTCCGACAGAAACAAATCCAAATGCCTGCTTACCTGTAGAAACCAAAAATCATAGTTACGTGGATGAAAGCGGACAAGCCCTTTCCGGACATTGGGTGATCTTTCCGGGTGAAGCTGAATACAGATTCGACGTTACAACACAAATGCAGCTAAGGGATAGTACCACTTTGCATCATGCAGCCATCCATGTACATCCGTTCACCAAAAGTTTACAGCTACGGGATAAAACTGAAAACAGATTGCTATTCGAATCGAAATCCACAAATCATATCGGTAAGATCGGGCTTGAGGAGATCACCTACTTTTCAGATGCTGATGGAATCATGCTATACCCGGACCATAACTATGAACTTGTATTGCAGGTTAACAACACCACTGAAATTAACCAGGACATGATGGCCAGTATGTTCCTGTTTTTATACGATGCTGAAATGGATGACAAGCTAAGATCTTATCGCTCTTCCGAATGAGAAGATTATTCATCATTTTAGCTCTTGTATTAATCGGATGCGAAGCTGAACAAGGCGAACTCCCGATTCTTTCATACAGGATCTCCGATTCAGGTGAAAAAGAATATTACACCATTAAATATGATGGCTTTGAGGATCAATTTGGGCGAACTTTTAACGATTCTACTCTTTTCAATGAGATATACCTGGCCAATTTCTTCTTTACACGTTGTCCGAGTATTTGTCCGCCCATGAGGCAGGCTATGATCAATCTGGCAGAAGAGATGGATGGATTTAAGATCGTGAGCCATACTATCGATCCGGAATACGACACTTCAGAAGTATTGAACTCCTATTCAGAAGCCACTGGAATCAAAGCAGACCGCTGGATCTTTCTAAGAAGTACAGAAGAAAACACCAAGGCACTCGCGGCTCAATTCATGACGAATTTCAGACCCAACGAGGATGGAACCGACTTTTATCACAGTTCTTATGCGGCTTTGATTGATAGGAAAGGTAACATAAGAGGATTTTACAATATCTTAATCGGAGAGGAGATTACCCGATTGTTGAATGATATCAAAAGAATTATTTAAGGAGATCGCATTCTCCGATTTCGCATTTATTCGATTAACTCTGAAGGCCATTTATCAACGGACTTTAAATAATCAATGGCATTTATTTTCATCTTTTGCATATCATCTTCAACACGACCAAAAACTTCACTGGCAATATAATCAGTCTTAATATCTTCGTAAACCACCTGATAATGCTCATAGAATCCACCAATTGTTTTTTTCTTCCTGTTGAAATAAAGCTCATTGAGAATATTGCCAAATAACTCCGAATCATCCCGAAAGACAGCGCAGTTCTTATAACGCATTAAAGTTGCCGATGATTCTTTTGATAAATCTCCGTCGAATCTTAGACTGTCCTGACCGAAATCACATGGGATTTTTGTCAATCTATCTCGTTCATTCTTTAAATTCTTTTTATTGAATAAATACTTGACATAGGTTGTTTCTAAATACGAATGTGGATGTTTGGTTATTGTATCGCTTAAATAAGACGGTTGTTCAGACTTGACCAATTCGAGCGCGCTATCCAATTGTCCCTTTTCAATAAATTCACGAACCTGTGCTGAAAATTGACTAAGGGTCATTCCTGTTTCAGAATCATCTGAGGCTCTCGTTGGCTCATAAATAGCATATGCTTTCACCAAGTCTCCGGAACGAATTAAGTTATTGAATCTTATAGATTTGTAAAATTTATTTTCAGGATATAAAATCTTCATTTTCTCTTCCAATTCCTCGGTGACAAATGTAAATCCAAAACTAGCAGCACAATACGAGAGCGACATGATGAGTTGCACATTCTCCGGATGGGCCAAATAGGCTTCATAAGCCTGAATGAAGGCCCTATCCAATTGCCCATAACCCTCACCTTTCAATAGATTAACCTTTCTCGAATATGAGCCTACATAATCTGGATTCTGCCTGATATTTTCATCATATAACTCAAGAGCCTTTTCCTTTTCGTTCTTCAACAAATATTCTGTTGCCAAGGAATTAATCACGATGGGAGAGAGTGGATCAATTTCATAAGCATCTTGTCGCAGTTTGAACCGCAGTTCTTTGTCTGTGTCCCAGGGTAAACAATTTGCATACCATGTTATGATTTCAGGATTCTTTGGGTTTAATTCATACGCCTTTTTGAAGGCATCTCTACGCTTATCATTTTCCCCTTTTAATTCATAATATTCTCCAAGACCAGCATATGCCTCTGCAAGATTGTTGTCTAAATAATTGGCTTTCCACGCATTATCACCAATTAATTCTGCAACACTGTCTCTGTTGATACTGCCATACTCATATTGGTGCGCATAGGCCATTGCAAGACGGGAATAGCCTTCAGCAAAACTCGAATCCTCTTCAACAGCTCTTTTTAGCAGATTAATGGCACTAACAATATTCGCTGAATTCCGATTGCGGAGCAACTGGTTTGCCCTCAGGAAGTAATCATAAGCCAATGTATTTTCAGTTGGACGAATAAAGGTGTCACATGTCCTATCGCTTGGAAGCAAACGCTGTATTAATTCATTACATACTTTCTTTGAAATATCGTCCTGTATTTTAAACAAATTTTCTGCTGAATATTTTCGATCATAATTAGTTGACCACATATGAAACCCGTCCTTTACCTTGATCAACTGGGCAGTTATTCGAATCTGATTACCGGATTTTCTAACAGATCCTTCTAGGATATGGTTCACACCTAATTCTTCGCCAATTTTCTTAAGATCATCGTTTTGACCTTTAAATTTAAAAGAAGAGGTTCGTCCCGGGACCTTGAGTCCCTTGACTTGGGTAAGCACGTTTATCAGCTCTTCGGATAAGCCATCTGAAAAATATTCCTGATCACCAGAAGGCGATAAGTCAGCAAATGGTAATACCGCTATCGATTCGAGTGTTTTGGTTTGTGCCCTGGTTGCAAGAGTCTTCGGTGCAATGAAGAAGCGTTCTGCTAATAAGAGCAAAATGACCAGGGTCAACCCGCCTATTATTATTTTGTTGATTTTTTTACCAACACTTACTGATATGGACTCATCTGGGACAACTTCCACGGTCTTCTTGATTCCTTCCGGAGTCAACTCAAATATCCATGCTAATATCAAGGCGATCGGAAAACCGCATAAAATATAATGGTTATAAAAGGTGGTCCCCATTCGGGGAATTTTAATTGCGGCCCGATTATAGCCGCAACCTGGATGATCAGCCAACCGGTCACCGCATAGGCCGCGGCCACCTTCAATACATTACGCCGTTTGAGTTCGGCTATGAACTTATTGATGTCCATCCGACAATTATTTGGAGGGTTAGACTCAGTAAAAATGTGGGTAAGTGCCTTTTAAAGGTACGAAATTATAAAGAAAATGGCTACAAACTAAAACAGGCTCTTGATCACATCCTCATCGGTTACCCCTTCGGCCTCTGCTTTGTAGTTCTTGATAATCCTGTGCCTTAATATGGGATTGGCCACTGCCTGCACGTTCTCGATATCCGGAGAGAATTTTCCAATAATAGCCGCGTGTGTTTTGGCCGCCAATATCAAGTTTTGAGAAGCCCTGGGACCGGCTCCCCAATCGATATACTGATTGACGAGTTCGGTTGCTGTTTCACTACCCGGACGGGTTTTAGCTACCATATCCACCGCATATTCAACAACATTATCTGCAACAGGAATACGCCTGATCACGTGTTGGTAATTCAATATCTCTTCTTTTGAGAATAATGGGTTGACCGTTACAACATCGTCCCCCGTCGTCACTTTAACCACCTGAACCTCCTCCTCGAACGAAGGGTAATCCAGTTTTATGGCGAACATAAAACGGTCTAATTGCGCCTCGGGGAGTGGATAGGTTCCCTCCTGCTCTATTGGGTTTTGAGTTGCCAATACGAAATACGGCAAATCCAATTTATAATGATGCCCGGCAACCGTTACTGCTCTTTCCTGCATGGCCTCAAGCAAAGCTGCCTGGGTCTTGGGAGGTGTCCTGTTGATCTCATCAGCTAAAATGATGTTGGCAAAAACCGGTCCTTTAATAAATTTAAAATGCCGGTTCTCATCCAAAATCTCAGCACCTAAAATGTCGCTTGGCATCAGATCAGGTGTAAA